>Ga0098041_1001078_pt1 | contig 10496 bp, 18 predicted proteins | sample 8_EtaG_FD_77066 | JGI IMG/M metagenome (GOLD analysis project Ga0098041, IMG submission 77066) | Marine viral communities from the Subarctic Pacific Ocean - 8_ETSP_OMZ_AT15162 metaG | ecosystem: Environmental > Aquatic > Marine > Oceanic | place: Pacific Ocean | collected 2015-01-08
ACGAGAATGGGGGAAAACGGATACAGAATCAAGTATTGCATTCTGCCAAAGGGCCACCCTGCGGATCTTGCTGCTACGGATGCGATTCATATCCATTTCGGAGGTCATGTATATGAGGAAACAGGATTGGGAGAACATGGTGGCATCATGGAGGGCATGGAATGACCGCATTTGACCGAGCGTGGGCCTTAGTCAAGGCAAAATGCCCTATTTGTGGCAAAACTCACTATGATGGGGATGAAATGTGCGCTAATTGTAGTAATTTGGACGATGAACTACGAGGTTCGGGGGCATTTCGGAATTTTATGATGCCAACACGCAATTATGAGAGAGAAAGCGGCCCACGCCGGGGTCGAGGATGGGAAGGTCAGCAGGATCCTAGAACACTCCCTCCTAGACCAAGACCGCATCATGCGCAAACAAGGATGAGAAACGAAAATGAGAACCGAAGGTATCTCAATGAGATGACATCGCCAATACCGAGTGCTGAACCGGGGAGATATGTGATAGCGTGTCCGAGATGCGGGAGATTTGATGAAACTAGGTCAAGGAGTCATGCAAGGTATTGCTGTGGAAGGAGGATGATGTCGTTCCACACGAGAGATCAAAAAGGGGATGTGCATCATGGCCCGCCCCGTGAAAATCGCACCCCCCTGTCAAGGGAAAACATGACTTCAAGGCTTGAGGACTTACTCAATGATGTGGATCTAGAGGGGTTGTGATGACAGTATTTGACCGAGCATGGAAACTTGTCAAAGAGGAAGATGAGTTTGCCGATGTTCCCGATGAGAACAAAGGGGGCGATTGCTACGGATGTGCAGGGAGGCATCTTTGGGAAAACCCCGAACACACCCTTGTTCATACTATGGTCACGGGTCAAGGCCCAATCGAAGGAGTGAGGTATGGTCATGCCTTTACGACGTTCACAGATCCAGAAACAGGCATGGAAATGGTCTATGATGCGACAAAAGACCTGACTCTCCCTGCCGCCCTGTATTACCACTTGGGTCAAATAAATCCTGATGAGATGACGAAATACACCCTTGATGAGATGAATGAAATGATACAAAATTCAGGGCATTGGGGGCCGTGGGACGAAAACACTCAATAACGATTGGTGTAAATTCCACACCAAATGGGCATAAGACACTGGCTTGCGCGGAAATTGATGTCTGTCATGGGCAACCTGTATGTTTGGCTCGACAAGAGGGTGAAATACACTGATGATGAAGTCAGCGAGGTTCTTGGTTTAGCAATAGACCCTGATTTGCAAACATCCTCTCGATACGAACTTTGTCGGAGGGTTGAGAACGAGTTTAAGTTGGACAAAGAAGCCTTTTGGACTCTTCAAAGCACTCAGAAGATCCGATTCGCCGTTCAAAGCGTGAGGAACATGAAGGGGCCAAGCAAGTTTGAGATGGGATACTGATGAATTTACCTTTGAAGAAAATGAAGACAAGCAAGAGATTTAACTGGTGGAGATGTGAATTGATATGATAGAAATGAGAGCAAACGAGATAGTGAATGATTTAACGCCCCTTGATTTGGGAATCACACCTTACTTATTCATGGTTGGTTTCTTCGCATTACTCGCGGGCGGCTTCCTTTTAGCGAGGTTGCTAACTCGTGAGAAGGCATGGCTTGAGAGTTTGTGAGATGGAATATAACAGGGCGTTCACATGGTTCTTGCGGAAAATAGGTCTGATAATAAACTGAGAGAGGCAAATCCCGATTGGAATTGGGACTATTGGGACGCACAGGTCGAGAATGTATGCGTCATATGCCACAAGTTAGACCCATTCTGCGTCAAGACCGATAGTGGTGCGGCCTGTCGTGTTTGCATAGGTCACTTGATTGGCGATGTCATCAAGATGAGACACCCGTGGACGGAAGATGATCTGGAAGCATGGGGATATAGGAAAGATCAATAACGATTGTCCTAATGCCATGCCATGTCCACGGAGTCCTATGGCTCACTCAAGGCGTTTGACTATGGGTGGAATATAGCGAAGGGAAAGGGGCAACCGACAATTGCACCCGCACTTAGGGCGATAGAGGATGCGAGTCTCCCCATGCCTCCTGTATTTACAGGCATGGCGGGTGTAAAGAACCCTTCAAAATATGCAGATTTACTGAGAAGGCAGGGTAGCGTTGGAGGTCATCTCCGTGATCCAACAATGGGTTATTTGGGTTCCACTGGTATTTTGCGCCCCGATTCGTTTGAGGGCGGAGATATTCAATCAATAAAACCCGCTATGTACAATGCGATAATGAGAAATCCTGACAGATATTCATGGAACCCTGCTGATGAGTACACTATGAGAGTGGACGAACCATTGTTAGTCCCTATTGGTGTTCCTTCCTCAAAGGGAAAAATGGTGAATATAGGTAGTGTCACAGAACAGATGGCACGAGATTTCCATGAAGCAACAGGCGGGCATGGACTCGACAAAGACCAAATTTGGAATGTTCCATTGAAATTCAGATTGTTGCAAAGAGAGTACAACGACAGAATAGACCGAGGAATCTATGACGACAGAACGATTCAGTTGGCCCTTATGATGCAACCACAGATGCAATCAGGTTTGTGGAGGCAACCGGGCGGAGGCAAATTGACTATTCCTCCCCGTTCAGCCAATAAGAGAATTGCAAATACGGATACAGGGAGGTTGTTGGAGAGAATCATGGCAGAACAAATAATTCCACAATGGCCGGGGAGGAAACCAACAACTACCAACATGATTCGGCCACAGAAACCTGAGCGATTCAAGGCAGATGTCGATGATGAGTGGGTGTATTGGCCGTGGGGTCAGGAGTGGCGAGACAAAGACTACCGATTCAGGCAAGCAGATATGATGGACACTCTTGATGATTTCATAATGAATCCAGTGAGAGATGCAACTATTCTTTCAGATCCTCCCTATTGGGGCGAAGAAGGTGAGCATGGAGTGATAGATCAAGGTGCTTTGCTAGATAGATTGGGCATTCTTGGAGACATGGGTAATCAAGTATTAGCGTTCAATTCGGCTGTTCCTGAATATCTCAGGGAAATAGAGGCAAGAAAACTCTTTGATGAGGTTCTTCCCCTAACAAGACTCGATAATTTAGCCCAAAGCAAGAAAGGTTCGGTTGGCGAGACTCTTGGTATCCGTCGTGGCCGCTAATTCGATAAGGGATTGTCTGACATCACTCGCCAATGGCGGAGGCGTTCGACAAGGCTTGGAGTCTCGTAAAGGACACTGCGACAGCCACTAGAAGTGCAGAATTGTGGGTTATGAATACTGAGGAAACTTACTTTCCAATCATACAACTCATTAAGCAGAAGGTGAAATCCTATTTGGATTGGGGTTGGTCTAAGGAAGAAGTAGTGAGTGATATTTTGAATGCCGTAGCAAGGGAATTGCCGGAAATGATGAGCCAACATCAAGGATTTATGGATGAGTTATTATCTCCTGTAAATATAGATGATGAAATAGGAGATAGCATATCGGATGTGGATTGGCTAGAGGTTGCTATGAATTTTGAAGAAGATATTACATACGCTATGAGCGACTACCCGGAGGAATGGGGATGACGGCGTTTGATGATGCTTGGGAAGTCGTCAAGGGCGATTTCTTTTTCGATAACCGCACACCCGGCAGTAGGGATCCACGCCCTGATTTGAAGGGACTTAGAAGGGCGGTCAAATCCGGCCATAAGTGGTTGAACAACCCCAAAACCCGAAAAAGATTGCTGAATCAAGCAAGGAGAAGTAATAGGTACGGTCAAAGCGAGTTTGCAACTATGGTTCCTCATTGGGAGAAGGGCAAACCCACGCCAAAGGGATTCAAGCCGTGGAGAGCAGTTAATCTGTCAGCATATGGCAGGAAATTGCCCGGAGGCATGAAAGGCAAACCCCGCATAGGGGCAATTCGCAGTAGGGGAATCGGTGGCGAAGAGGATCTGATAGATGATATAATCGACCAAGACATCCATGAAACCATGCACGAGGCAACTGAATACGCACTAATGGAAGGAGGGGCGAACCCGAAGAACCCTGTTCCATTTGAGATAGCCGCTATCACAGGGGAGACTGGTCGTCAGAACAGGAAACCCGGAATCATTGACCGATTTATGCGCCGTGACCCTAGAAAAACGGGATTCAACAGGGGAATCGAGAGGCATAGAGATACACATGGTAAAAAAATACCACGGCGATTCGCTGAAGCGAAGAAACGAAGAATGCAAGAGGCGAAGAGAAGATGAGTGCCTTTGACGAGGCTTGGTCTGTCGTAAAGGCCAATTACATTACAGTTAGACCCATTCCCTACAAACCCGCAGGTAGCCTGTTCCGAACCGTTATTCCCGCCGGAACAACCGTTGTCGAGGCGACTAATCTTCCAAGTGGTATTCGTACAAGTGCAGGTGGCTCACGCCTTGAAGAAGGGAAGCGGTATTGGGCTGAACCGTGGGATAACATGACCGATGAGGAAGATTCGTGGGAACGTAATTATGGATTTCTTCTGTCGGAAGAAGAGTTGGAATACGGTTTGAATGATGTGTCGGGTGATGATTTGCCGTTGGAGGACGAATGACCGCATTTGACGAGGCTTGGTCTGTCGTAAAGCGAGATCCACGCCGCCCGTGGTTGTCATCCCGTAGGCCGGAGAACCTAGAGAACCCACATCGGGAGATGTTCGGCGGTGGGGTGATGATGGGGCGTGAGGGGTTCCCTGAAGAGGAAGAGATTGACGACCTAGCCCCACAAATCGACATGGGTGGCGATGCCTGTTGCATAGATGCCAAGAACAAGTGGGAAGAGGCGTGTATCGAGGGGTTCCCTGATGATTGGGAAAGTGAGTTAAGTGGAAGTCCAAATCCTCCCCAAATTGTAAATGAAAATGATTTTGAGCATGGCCCCGTTGAAGGGTCTGAATATGGATACCCCACGGGTAGTTATTTTCAAAACATACTAGACAAATACCGCAACATGAGTTGTGATGAGTTCAGAGAGCATTTGGAGATGAGGTTGGAAGACCGAATGATGGTCGGTTTGGAGGGGCAACTCGGCATGGCCGCCCATAGAATCCTGCAAGAGTGGGATGAATGCACCCAACAGTCGATGGGATTGGGAAGTGACGAAGCAATGGATATGTATCTCTCCGATGAGATCGGAGGGTCTAATAATGAATTTGACACCGCTTGGTCGTTGGTGAAAGACTTGCAAAGCACCCTTGACGAGTTCAACAAGAACAAGAACAAGTTGGCACGACTATCGGTTGATGATGGGAAATTGAACACAGTCGAGGCTTTTGCAGGTGCGTCTTCTAATCCTAATTTGGAAGCAGGATGGAGTCAGGGATTCGATGAGAGGGGGCATAATGTCCAAAGAATCGAGTTAGAGCAAGACAAGAAGGGAAGGCACATCCCCGGTATGTTCGGCTACAAGCCCGATTTCAATGATATGCTGGATGTCCATGCTGAAGATATTATCGAAGGTGCGAATGGCGAGCCGATTCATGTATTCACGGCTTCATATCCTTGCGAGGACTTCTCTTTGTTAGGTGGCGGTAAGAAATGGACAGATTGGGATAACGAGAAGAAGCGCAAGTTCAACATTGCAAGAGCATTGGGTGATGCTGACTTCTTCAAGGATCCTCGTGTCGGCCCAACGCCTGTCGAGGAACTTCAAGGGCCGGGGCTTGATTTGCTACGACACACCTTGCAAGTGAGAGATGATCTTCGCCGTGACAATCCCGATTTGTTATGGTTGTTGGAGAATCCAAACAACTCCTTATCTCGTTATCAGCCGGAATTAGGCATGGAACCCCTGATTCAACCAAGACCGTTAGGAATGACATCCAAGTACAAGATGCCACAGGTGGAAGGAATCAAACCTGTGAGAATTGCAAGGAGGCCAAACGAAGCACCGCCCCCTTCCGTCACTCATGCCTCTTATGCGGGGAAATTAAGTGAGTTATTGGGTGGTTCCGGCAAGCCGATGCCCGGTCATGTGTTGAATGAAACGATACCGGGACACATCGGTGGACTCCCCCCACGCAAGCCGACTGATTTGTGGTCGAACCTAGCACATGGACTTGGTGACTTTGAAGCACGACCCCTAACAACTCCGGGTGTAAATCCTAATTTCCCAATAGCCGAGTATGAGTTGCCCACTAGGTATTATCCTGATGGGTACGGTGGCGTACCGGGGAAGGGAAGAGTTTGGCCCCCCAAGAGATTCGGTCATGCCGGATTATTCCATTCTGTCGGTGAAAGGGGCGGCGGCGGGATTCAGAGACAAGGCCCGTGGACATCACCAAAAGGTATCACGATACCCCCATATTGGATGAGATCCCTCATACCTGCTGATTTGGGGAGGGACGTTGCAGATGCCGCCGAGAAATACTACGGACTCAGGGATTTCTAATAACAAAGCCTATGAACAAACGTCCTTCATAGTTCACTCATGGCAGACGCTTTCAATGAGGCTTGGGTGATCGTTAAGACAGACTTCTTTCAAGGGAAGGCGAAATGTCCTGAATGTGGTCGTGTTTTCGATTTAATGAATGAAAAAGATGCTGGTGAGTGGTATTATGGGCATGATTGTGAGGCATGATTATGACAGCATTTGACAAGGCTTGGGGTGTCGTGAAAGACGATGGGACGCGATACAAGATTGTTCGCTTCCATTTCAGCGACAGCAAGCCGAACAGAACGATCAAATCGGGTCTGACTCTTGAAGAAGCACAGGCGCATTGCCGCGACCCTGCAACATCCAACGCAGATGCGGAGAATCCCGAAGATAAGTGGTTCGATGGCTACACGGAGATGTGAAGATGACCGCATTCGACAATGCTTGGGGTGTCGTGAAGGAATACACTCCCGAAGAGTTTAGAGATCATGGGGATGCCGATTATGAGTTCTATTCTCAGCCGGAAGATGAGTTAGAGAGAGAAGGTAGTTTTTCCAAACGGCCCTGTGATACTTGTCATCAGGATTTAGGGGGCGACAGATACAAGGTCACGGCGGCTAATAGAGATACGGAACCAATAGACTTGACAGTATGTCAAGATTGCATTATGCGTTTAGTCGGTGGTTATTCATGGAATCAAAAGGATCAGGTGTATGAGTGATGACAGCATTCGACAAGGCTTGGGGGATTACTAAGGCATTACTTTGCCCTGTATGCAATTCGGGGGAGATCAGAAGATTGAACTTCGATGATATTGATTTGTATTGTGATAACTGCGACACATCATGGGGTGTGAACTATATTGGCGGTATGCCCACAGGACGGGGCAAGCAAGCAAGAAGGAAGATTGATTCTCACCGAGAAGAGTGGGGTGGTTCAGAATGACCGCATTTGACAATGCTTGGAGTGTTGTGAAGGAAAAAACGACTTGCCCTGATTGTGGCAAGAAACAAGGACATTCTCAAAAGGCTAACTTTTCCTGTAAAGATTGCGGTGCAACCGTTCATGGAGTTTGATTGAGCCGAGCGCGAAGAATAGAGAATCGCTGATATACGATTGCATCAGTAATTCAAATGCAGGAGGGGGCGTACTCACTCTACCGAGTCCGGCTCATCAGCAATCCCCACCCTCTCTTGCACCTTTGAAAAACGCTTTCTTAGCATAGTCAGGAATGACAACCGTGATAAGCCTATCATCTCTCACAATATGATAATGGGGAAGCACGTTTCCATCGTTTTGCGTGATGATCTGTGGCATTTGGTTGAGAAAGAGAAGGGTCTAGCATCCCGATCTGCATACCTAAACCATGTCATTGAGTCTTATTTCAAAATGAGGGATCGAACACCAAATGAGTCGGGGAATTAGAATGACAATGCAACCACCACAACAGCCTCCATTCGGCGGAATGCCAATGGGGGTTAATGACAGCCAAAGAATAGATGTGAATTTGATAGCCATGCTCTTATGGCAATCACTTCTGACGGGAACAGCAGTATGTGTTTCCCACTTGGGGTGGTATCTTCCTGAAGCATCACCTGAAGAGATGGGTTTGCAGTATGGTCTGATTGCCTTTGGTTTCCTGTGCATAGCAATGGTTCTCTTCCAAGTCGGAGGGATCCGCGATAGTTTGGCTATGAGGGCCGAGTTTTCTCAAGAATCACGATATGACAAGTGGTTCAGACAGCAGATGCAGTTGCAATCAAGGAGATTTCAGAAGCAACAGATGTATGCGGATTACGAACAGCAATTCCAAAATCAAACAGGACAGCAGTTATTTGGTATGCCTAACGATGGGTCTGATGAGACAGATGAAGACTAGGGGGGAAGGACTTGGTGTGGCCCTTTAGCACCAAGCAAGAGAGACAAGCGGAAGCGATGTCTCAGATACTCGCGGAAAATGCCTATGAACGTAGGATGGAACGGCTGGCCGGATGGGTAAGGACAGTCATTGCGTTGTTCGGGGGGGTCGCTCTTACATTTCTGACTTTATTCCTCTTGGACAACATAGGAGATATATCTCCTACACAAGTATGGGAGTGGCTGACGGACAGGGAGTGATCCTTTGAGTTCCGCCATGCTCGCAGGTCATATTGTACTTGCATCCGTGAATGCAATCAAAAAGTTGTATCGCACACTCAATCCTCACCGCATTGGGGTGTATGGCCCAAGTATGACTGGGAAAACTACATTGGATCAATACCTAACAGTTCCCGGCGACATCGAACCCATTCCCTTGCAGTTTAGAACATCACATATCCGTGAAAACGGCCATTATCGACTTCCAAAGGCTCATCGTCATCAGATTAAGTGGAAGAAGGAACGCCACCCTGTTTCCAGTACAGATATAGGGGGTCAAGACCAATTTAGGAGTTTGTGGGTCGAAGATATGTTTCTCCGCCAACCAAACATCGTCTTCTTCATGGTTGATAATAGGGTTTTGACCAGTCCTCAATTTGTTATGGAATCAATTGCTTCCCTTCAATATCTAGTGAATAATATCGTCCGAACGGATACTCCTACGCATTTAAGCAGAAAAGCGAAGAAAAACCGCAAGAAGGGATACAAGCCCGAATTGTTCTGTTTGATGATTAACAAGATGGATCTGTGGTGGACTCCACAAGCACAGTATCTATGGAACAATGGCTTGCAACGAGAACACCCGATTGTCATGCCCTATCGACAGGAGTTGAGGAAACTACGAAAGGCGGGCATTCAAGCAGAAATATCAGCAATTTCGGCTCAACACGGTTTGAATGTTGAAAAGACCCTCATCAATCTCATTGAGGCGATGTAATCTTCAACAACCTTAATGGGGGTGTTAGGGCTGACAATAATGCGAGGGCTATGTCATATTTACCTTCCCTTTGGAATAGCGGGACTCGGTTGGCGGGTTTGTCGGATGCAGATTTGCACCAATTATCACAACAAAGTGGGATTGCTTTTTCTATGTTAAAACAGCAACAAATGGCTGAAATGGCAAGTTCGGCAGGTCAGTTGCCGGGAGAGGATGCCGAGGCGCAAATGGTTCCTACGGTTGAGATCAAACTTCATAGTAATCCGAAGAATCCAGCGAAGGCCCGCCGAAAGAACATCAAGATGCTTCGCAGGGTTCTACGTCCTCCGAGATATTGGTTTGGCTTCTTCAGCATCTATCGCTACAACGGCTCAACAGAATGTGCTTGCTGTGGTGTCGATTGCAACAGATTCATGGAAGGTGGCGATAGTGCTTATGCACATATCATTGATGATGATACTCGCAAGTCACTTGCCGATATTTATTGGTTTGATGACGAGACAGGCAAATACAAGAAGCCTCATGCGAGAACGCATGGAGATATTGGCGATGAGTTGAACAGTACCTTGTGTCCTGCTCATCTTCACATATACCACACTCTTAGGAAGTTAGTTCAAGAAGACGAGTTAGCGGGCGAGGGTCTTTCTCGCCCCGTCAGTCAGGGAACGAAATTCATGCGAGTGCCGGGTCTATCCATGCATAAGAATCGAAATAGAGCCACTACGGAGTCATTAATCAAGTATGAACCGTTCTTCAAGATGGTTCAGCAGGATGTACAGTATCAGAAGGGAATAACCCTGACGCAACACCCAAACCCCTTGAGTGGCGTTGCAGATCTCGTCACCATCACCTTTGACTTGCGAGCATTGCAATTACAAGACATTCAACGCCAAAATAGCACGATTGGTGTTCCGGCCATGAATACTGCCATACCACAACAACAACAAACAAGCGTCCCTTCCCTCAATCCACAAACGGACACGGGGAATCAATAAGGAGAATAGAAAATGGGCTGGTTTAGTAGAAATAACGAAACAACTCCAACACAGCAATTTGGTGCGCCAAGTGCTATGGGTGGAGGGATGTATGGAATGCAGAATGGAATGCAAATGCAAAATGGCATGATGGATCCGATGCAGATGCAGATGATGGGGCAGAATCCCATGATGCAAGCAATGGCGAATGATCCTATACAGGCAACAGCCCGTTTGCTTCAGTATCAAGACCCACTGGCCGATTTCATTCAGA
>Ga0098041_1001079_pt1 | contig 10493 bp, 2 predicted proteins | sample 8_EtaG_FD_77066 | JGI IMG/M metagenome (GOLD analysis project Ga0098041, IMG submission 77066) | Marine viral communities from the Subarctic Pacific Ocean - 8_ETSP_OMZ_AT15162 metaG | ecosystem: Environmental > Aquatic > Marine > Oceanic | place: Pacific Ocean | collected 2015-01-08
ACAGGAAAAGCTATTACATGGGATATAAGTAATGTAAATACAGATTATAGGTTTTTTAGACCTATGATTATAAGAAAAATGGGAGGAGCTTTAGAAGCTTTTCAAATGAAAGACACTAGCATTCAAAATAATAATAATACTATTACATTTACAGGATTAGAAGGATACGCTCCAGGAGCTTTAGAAGAAGTAATGGTTGATACAGTAGCTTATGATACAGCTAAAACTCTTGAACAATTAGATGGTGTTTTATATGTAGGTAATACAACACGTACTACAGATATAGGTTATCAAAGATATGCTAATAATATAAGATTATCTGCAGGAGTTGCTCCTATGTTAACATTTGATCCATTTGAAACGTCTAATGATAATTTAAATTTTGGATATAGTAATGAAACAGAACCTTTTGCTGGTCTGACATTACCTGATCCTTATGGTGTAGAAAGAGGATATAGAGGTCCTAATATGAACACCAATAATAGAGGATATATGCGAGATGAGGTTTATGCATTTTATATTGCATTTATTTTAAATGACGGTTCTATGTCTTATGCATATCATATACCTGGTAGAGCTGCTAGAGGGACTGAATTAAATCTTATTACAAATACAGCTCCAAGTGGAGGAGGATATGCTTCGCCAGGAGATGATGCTTTATGGGAAATGTCAAGTGGTCAAGGAAGACAATTTCATTTTTATGATACATCAGATGCTGGGGGAAATAACGGTATGAATTATTGGGAAAATGAAAATGAATTTTATCCTGCAGCCGTTGCAGATCCAGATAATAATTGGCAAATTTGGACAGTAACTGGAGCTAATGTGGGACAAGCTACAGGTAATACTTTACATGGACAACATGTAAGACATCATCATTTTGGATCTAATGAATCTCAAAATTGGAGAGTAATATGTGGAGATACTTTAGGTACTGTAAGTTTAGTAACTACATCGTCTGCTACAGTAAGTAGAATGGAGTGGTTAGGAGCCGCTTCGGATATTTCATCAGGTAGTATGGACCAAGTAGGTTATGGATGTTGCAGTGCTATACAAGCAAATGGCTGTCAAACTATTGAAGATATGTGCGGCTCAGCAGGAAACTGGTCAGATCCTTCTCAATCAGGTACTAATTTTAGTGGCATATTACCAAGTACTGGGGCACCTTTTGATTGCTCAGGTATTTATGGTGATATACCATCAAGTGGTGACTGTGTTTTTTGTAAAACATTAATGTCATCTGATCAAAACATTGCCATAAGTGGAGGAACATGGCAATCATGGGCTTATGGCCAAGTTGATCTGCCTCCTAATGGGTCAGGATGTGGTGAGTGTCTAGTTATTCATGTAGATCCAGATAGTAGTAGTAATAACAATTGTGAATGTTGTGATATAGATTGGGGCGGACCTTCTCCTACAGGAGGAACATGGACCAGTCTATTAGAAGGTATGGGATGGAATTTTTCAGGAATGCCATATTCAGGATGGAATTGTGATCAATCTAGTTGTGGTAATGGAGGTATAGGTGTATTAGGATTAGATGGTATGTGTGATGGTACAGACCCAGGAGCATATGGATATTGTGAATGGTTTCCTGCTGGAGCAAGTATTTTAGTAGGATTTAACAGTTTTTCAGGAGGTGGAGCAGGAACTTGTGGTATTAATAGATTAGGATTTTCTTTAGATCAAATACAAATTCCTCAAGATATTTATGATCAAATACAAGGATTTAGAATTTACTATGCAGAGAGGGATCATTCTAATAGACGTGTATTAGGACAAAATCCTTTTATGCCTATGAGAAGATTGCAAATAAGAGATACTATCTGTGAAAATTTAGATTGGGATCCTGGATCTTCAATACCACCTCCTACAGGACAGATAAATGCTCAAAAAATTATTTGGTATAAAGATCCTTTACCTTATAATGGTATAGGTAATTCTGATCAACAAATGTTTGCTTTTTCTTTCCATGATTTTTATTTATTAAATTCTCATGAAAGTCTCTCTCATGCGACACATATAAAAGTAGAAACTTTGCTACATATGTGGAGCTGGTCAGGTGATGGTGTTGATAATAGACAAATGTATGATAATGAAGGAAATGTAACAGCAGGAGATCTTACAACTTGTTTAGCTACTGGTGTTTTTGCAAGCTATCATATGCCTCATACTTTTGAGTGTGCAGCTGGAGATTGTGCTTCAGGTGCGTACAGTGGAAACTTTAGCTTATTAAATGTAGGAAATGCTACACCTTTAAATAGGCCTATAAAAGAAAAATGTAAAAACTATTTAAGAGGAGACAGTTGGTTTAAAGCTAAACCACTTGGATTTGGGCATGATGTATATAATGAGCACGGAGAAGATGCTATGATAGGGCAGGTTTTAAATAGACGTGCTGTAGGATTACCTACTATTGACCCAGCAGAATTTGCTCTTGTAAATACTGATTATGCTGTAGGTATTGATTTTTCGTGGAGAAGCCAAGATGCTGTTAAAATATGGCAAGGAAATTTACATGCTTTTAAACAAGATATGTATAATGCAATAGATACTAATGAATTAATATGGACAGGGTATCAAGTTGATGCTACAAGTGCTGTACCTATTGATAGATTTTTAGGGCCAAATACTCAAAGTACTGGATTAATATTTGGAGGAGATACATTTATTGCTAGACATGGATGGAGAAGTACAATAAGACCTAAATTTACAACTGCTGCAAACTGGTTATCAACTGGTGTACAAGGAGGTACATTATCTACTACTCCTAGTGATGTTAGAGCTGTATATCAAACAATTGTAGAATGCTCTGATAATATTAATTTTAGACATATGGGTCAAAGACCTATGGGTAAAGATGGTTGTCATCCAACAGCTCCAGCTCAAGATTTATTATTATCTAATAATAATATTAATATGACATTTAATGCTGGAGATAAAACAACTAGTCATATATTATATAATGAAGATTATTCTTCTTTAGGAAATATTAGAACTCCAGTGCCATTCCCAACTTATGATGTTCTTCAAAATAATTTCCCAACAAGAGTTCATAGAAGTGTTGCAGAAGATACTACGAGTATTGTAGATAATTTTAGATATTTCAAAGCTAATCAATATAAAGATCTTCCTAAAGCAAAAGGAGAATTATGGGGTATCACACCTTATAACAACTTATTATATTTCCATATGGAAAAGACCTTATATAAAACAAAAGGTAAACAAACTATGCAAATGGGAGACGGATCAGAAGCATTTGTAGGAAGTGGAGATATATTCCAACAAGCTCCTGAAGAAATTTTACAAACAGGTAGAGGTTATGGGGGAACTCAGTCTCAATTTGCAAGGCTTGTATGTCGTCATGGATATTTCTTTGTTGATCAGTTATCTAGAAAAGTATTTTTATTAACAGACCAGCTTATGGAGTTGAATAAACTTGGTATGGATAGATGGTTTAAAGAAAATATAAAATGGGAATTAGAAAACTATGGATTTAATCCAGTAGTAAGTGCAAAACGTATTGATAATCCTTATTTAGATATGGGCTTTACATCGACATGGGATGCTTTTTATGATCGTATTTTATTGACTAAACATGAATTAGCTCCTACACTTGATTTTAAAAGATTATATACCAATGGTACTATAGACTGGGATGAAGATCTTTTAGAATATGTAGATGCTGCAGGAACTACATATCCTATTGACATTACAACAAGTTGGTCAGGAACTGTTAGTTATAATGGAGGAGAAGGATGGGGAGATAATCCAGATGATTATCCTAATGATCCTACAACTCAATCTTATACTGTAAACAGTCTAAATTTATTTACATATAAAAGTTGGACTATTTCATACTTCCCAGAAATGAATATATGGGTATCTTTCCATGATTATTCTCCTGCAATGTATATAAATTCTAATACAAGTTTATATTCAACTATACATGGTGATCCTCATATTCATAAGCATCATTCACATACACCAGGACTGTACCCTACGTTTCCATTTGCTATGCCTTTTGAATTTGAATTTATAGATACTCAATCAAGAGAAGAGACAAAAAATTATTTTAATTTCTCATATAATGCAAAAGTAACTAAAACGCCTGTATTTAAAACTGATGCTGGCCAACCTTTTGGAACTAGTTTTGGGACAATAATTGACGGTTTTGAAAAGGAAGGAACTAATGATACTGAATATATTGATATACATCATCCAGGATTTGATGGGTATTTTGTATATAATGATTTACAAACTTCTGGCAGACAGCCAATAGTATATATGGGTTCTTTTAATGTAGAAGGGGTTCTAGCTAATAATGGAACTCGTAAAATTGGAAGAGATTGGCAGATAAGTGGCTTTAGAGATTTAAGTATTAAATTTAATAGCCAAGGATATTATGAACCTTATTATACGACGCAATTTACAAATGATTTAGGTATTGCAGGTATAGAAACAGATGAACATTCTGTTTTAATTAACATGGAAAATGAACCATTATTAAATGAAGAAAGTATGTTCTCAGATGTTAATCTAAATTATTTAGATTTATCAGGAACTGAAGGCCTTTTTGGAGATGGAAGCGGACAGGAACCTTGGCACAGACGAGGTAGAATGAAAGGAAATTGGATGGGAATTAGATTATATGCAACTAATGAAATTAGTGAAAAAACAGATTCAGGTGATAGAAAAAATCCAACATTACACGCAACATATATAACTTTATTAAGTACTAAAGTTGGAGCCAAACCTTATAAACGATAACTATGAAAAGAACAACACGTACTAAAAATAGAAGAAAAAAATTATTATTAGGTTTGGGAGGAAGACCTAAATTATACCAAATGCATGGCACCGTTGGCGGTGGAGGAAGCAGCAATGCTTATGCAAATAATACATTACCTCCAGGAGCAGAAGGCGCACAAGCTTATATCTTAAAAGAGGGGAATCAACAATTAATTGATGCTGCAGAACAAAATTTTGCGATGCAATCTGCTGAAGCTGATCAGGAATTACAGCAGGTTTCAGAAGAATTAAACCAAGAAAGTCTGCAAGGTATAAATACGGCTAAGACTATAATGGACAAGGGTACAGGTATAGTAAATAAACTGAGGGGTAATACTGAAAATGATCTTTTGAAAAAAGATAAAGGTATTGGTAGTATTGTTAGGGGCGGTATAGCTGCTGGTAAAAAGTTTAAAGGGGCAAAAGATTTTTTACAAGCCCAACAAAATCTTCAAAATACTATACAATCAAGTCAAAATTTAGTCAAATCGACTCAAATGGCACAAAATTTAAGTTCAGGATTACCTGCTAATATGGGCCAGAGCTTTCAAGGTATGGATAAATTAGGTTCTACTTTAGGCCAAGGTAAATTTTCCATGTTTAATCAAGCAAATAAAGGAGTCACAACTGGTTTAAAATTACAACCAGGAACACTGACTAATATTGCAGAATCTACGACAGCTGGATCTAAAACAGCTGTTGGTGCAGGTTTAAAAAATGTTGGGGCAAGTGTGAAAGGAATGAGTACTTTAGGAAAACAAAGTTTAATTGGAGCAGGGCTTTCATTAGCGGGAAAAGGAGTTACAAAACTATCTGATGATGACAGGGATGAGACGTTAAGAGGAGGAGAAGCGGTAGGATCAATGCTGGAAGGTGCTGGTAAAGGTGTGGGTATGGCTGCAACTGCTGGTACATTAGCAACTGCCTTAGGAGTTACTGCAGGAACTAATTTTTGGAATCCTATTGGATGGGCAGCTGGCCTTGCAGGAGCAGGATTAGCTTTACGTAGTTCCTTAAAGAAAAGAAAAACAGCTAGGGAAGAAAAGAAAAAAGCTTACCTAAAGAAACATAAAGCGGCATCGCAAACAAGAGCAGCAGAAATTGCATCAAAAACTTATTCAGGAGGAGATATGGGAGCTGTTTTAACACAACGACTGGGAGGACCAACTAAGTTTAAAACTAGAGGAGAGTATAAAAAAAGAAAAAAAGAACCAGTATCTGACATAAAGAAATTTAATTATAAGTTTGGTGGAACACCGTGGACTAGAGGTCCTCGATCAACATCTGATTTACAAAAACAAATATTAGTATGAGTTTAAAAAGAAAAAAACTATATCAAACCCAAGGGACAGGTGAAGATATAAATAATGATACATCAGCATTTGGTGTTAGTACACAATTTGATACCAGTGGAATGAATAGCTGGGAACTCTATCAATATTATAAAAATAGAGATGCTTCTTGGAATACTCCAGATAGTACTGGTGTAACTCCTAAAGAGCAGTCAGAAATAGATATAGCTTACCAAGATGAGTATAGTAAACTATTAAATGAGTATAATCAAACAGGAAGTACGGATGCTAGAATGAAATCTTTTGGTTTTGCAGATCCTAATAAAAGTACATCTCCTATAGTCTCATATGAAGATGGTGAATTTGCATATACAAAGAAAGACCCAGGATATACTTATGGAGTTGGCCCTGCAGTAGGACCAGGAAGATTATTCAAGGGTCTGAGATTCCTTAAAGGAAAAAAAGGAATGGACTTTTTTAGAAGTTTATTTTCAGGTAAAAATGTTTCAACGTTAGGCGGTAGGCAAACGGCCAAAAAAATGGCAGAAAATTATAATAAACTTGCACCTAAAGGAACAAATTTACCTATGGTTCAAAATCCTAATGCGGTAGGTCCTGTTACTAGTACTGGATTGGGCACTAAATATTTTTGGCAAGGTCTTAAAAATAGAGCATGGAAAGGAGCTAAAGGTGTTCCTGCGTGGGCATGGAGAAATAAATGGTGGTTATTAGGAGCAGGAGCTGCAACACAAGGTGGGAGAAGTTTATATGAATACTTTGATAATCAAGATAGTGAAGTTAATGATGATTCAACAGGTGTAGGACGGCCATTAAACCAAAGACAAGGTGGTCCTCAATTATATCAATCAACTGGTGAATACACAGCAGATAATAGAACTGACGATAATACATACGGTCCTGGTGCGGGCTTATATAGGGATAGTGAGACAGTACAAGCTTGGTTAAATAGAGATGATTTTCATCAAGATCAAATAGGAACTTCAAATCAACCTGTAGATCCAGCAAATTATGTAGGCCAAGATGGTGTTGATATAATGGGATTTAATACTACTGGTCACTCTGCTGTCGGAGGAAATCTTGGACCAGGTAATAAATATTCATTTAGAAGAAATACAAATGCAGCTCAAGTATTTGATCCATATGCTAATAAAGGAAGTTTTATGGGACCAAGACATTTAAATGAAATAGATAATAAACGTTATAATTATATGAGATTTGATTATGGCCAACTTCCTGAAACGACAGATGTATATGGAAATGAAGTAAGTGCGTCAGGAGAATTTATGAGACGTTATAATCCTCAATATGAAAAAGCACATAAAAAGATGGGAAGATCTGGAGATAATCCTGTTATGACACAGTGGAATGATCCAAATCCTGTTCATTGGAGTGAAGATGCGCATGGAGAAGGTCAGGCTGGTTATGTAACAAGAAATTATGAAGCAGATATGTGGGAGCCAGGAGCAGTAGAAAATTTAGGAACTCTTCCAGGAGAAGGATTTTTACATTCTCAAATAGGAAGAATAGGGGGACAACGATATAGAAATACTGGAAGAATGAGTGGAGGTGATAAAAATAGTATATTTCAAGGTTTATTTGGAAGTTCTTCTAATGTTAATCTATCTGGAAGGCATTCTATAAAAGGACATGTTAAAGGATATGTTGAAGGTAATGAGAAGACTGGTAGTGGAATGGGATCTAATAGCCAAAGTGATAATGCAATTGAAAAATATCTGGAAGGTAAAAATATAACTAAAACTTCACGAAGGGGAGACGGCAGTTTGAATATCCAAAGAGATAAAGTTAAAAGAAAAGGAGATGTATTTGTTAGAAAAACAGGTGAAGGTTTCTTAGGACTAGGAAATAGAAAGAAATATATTGATGGTGTAGAACAAGAACAAGGAAAAGGTAGTAAACTCTTAAACAAACTTTTTGGAGGTAAAAAAGGAGAGGAAGAGATTATTGATTCTCCTGTTCCTGAGCCTACTCAAGATGATGGGCAAGAATACTTTGCAGGTTCTGAGAATTTACGTCAAGGGGGAACTCCTACTTTATATAGACAATCAGGACAAGTTCCAATTCCAGGTTCAGATGCCACTGTATTTATGGGAGATACTCATGAACACGATTCTCAGGGTATTCCTATTAATGGTAATCCACAGGCATTAGCTGAAGGCGGAGGATTTGATTCAAATGGAAATCCGTTACCAGGAGAAACTATGGATAAAGTGAATTTATTAAAACAGGGAAGACCATATATGAATAACTATGTATTTTCTGACTATTTAAATACAGACGGTACTAGAGGTTATAACGATGGTAAAGAATCAATATCAGATAAACATATGAAAATATTAAGACAAGGTGGAAACCAAAGAGACATAGATTTATTAGCTAGGTTACAAGAAAAATTAAGAGACGGAGGAGATCCTGATAAAATAGCAAGGCAGGGAGGAATTCCTAATATTTATCAGTCAGAAGGTGAACTATCAGAAGATGGAAATATGAGATGGCAAAGAGGTCCTAGTGGACAGTATGAATGGGTTTATGTAGGGCCAGGAGATTACGATGGTGATGGTGTTCTAGAAGTAGATGAGGAAAAGAACTTAGGAATGAATGTACAAAGTAGAGATGCTGCATATTTCTGGGAACCAAATGAAAAAACATGGATGTATGTAGATCCTCAATCAGGCGTGGCTGAACAAATTGGAGATGACTCAGCATTACAACTGCATCAAAGTACTAATGATAGAGATTATGATGAATATGATAAAAAGACTCCAGTTTCAACAGTTAATCAATTGATGCAAACCCAAAAATCAAAGACTCCTCCACCAAGCAGTAGTGATGGTAATGATGGTTCACCTGGACCTCAAACTAATACAGGATTATATAATAATATAACTCCTGAAATGCTAAAAGAGTATGAGCAAGAAATGAAAGATCTTTCAGGTTATGATGATTTTGATTGGAATAATCCTGACCATGTAATGGCAATGCAAAATAGTTTATTAGGAGGAGGAACTGGTGAATATGGTAACTATTTAAGTGGTACTGAAGGAAGTTATATTAATGAAGAGGGAGAGCATTCTATTAATAAAGTTGGAATAGATGGTAAATTAGGTATTGATACTTATAATGCTTTAATTCAATTTTCTAAAAATAAAGGAGACGATGAAAAGAAAGATGAAGTAATAGAAGAAACACCAACGCCAGAACCAGAAGTAGAAATAGACCCATCAGGAGATTATAAAAAGCCTAGAGATTTAAGTTGGATGTTACCTGTTTTAGGATTTGGTGCTCAAATGATTGCTCCATTAAAAGCTATGAAATTAAAGCCTCATTTAATGACATCAGGTATAATGGGTAGCCAAAGATTACATAGAGTAAATGCTAATGATCAGCTATCTAGAAATGCTGGAGACTTTGTTGCTCTTAAGAGATTTATAGGAAATAGTGGTGGGGGCCCAGCTAATATATCTAATATAATGATGGCGCAGGCAAATAAATTTAAACAAGATATACAAACAAAAGCAGAAAATGATAAAACAAATGCATCAATTGCTAATGCAGAAGCTAAAATTAATGCTAATATTTCAGCTGAAAATCAAAAGAATACTGCAGCTGCTGCGAAATTTAATGCCGAGCAAAAAACAGATTTAGATAATACTAAAATTAATGCTTGGCAGGCGTTTGGTCAAAATGTTTCAGGTTTTGCTAGTGACTATTTAAAACATTTAGATAATAAAAAAACTATTGCAGCAATAGATGGGTCTACAGGTATTTATAATAGAAGTGCTTATATAAGACGTAATCCTAATCACCTCAATCCAGATGGAACATTTAATGCAGAAGGAGAGGCAGGTTACGCTAATTATATTAATGATTTAAATACTGGTAGAAGAAGTGTTGTAGATCAAGTTAAGGGACTGCTTAATAACAAAAAGGAGACAACAGCTTAATTTGGGGTAATAAAATAAAAAGTGTATATTTGTAAAATAGAAAAAATATGGGTGTAATAACATTTAAAGATTATAAATCCGCATATCAGCCAGTTGGCTTAGAAGCAATGAAAATTCTAAGAGAACGATATGATGCTAATAAAGCTAATGCTGATTTAGTAGAAAGAACTTTAGGATCTTACCAAACCTCTTCAGGAGACAAGTATTTAGTAGATAAAGTTCAAAATGAAGTAAACGATATGCTAGGAGGAATTATTGAAACTGGTGCGTACGAAAGAGGCGGATCAGTAATTGATGATGCTGTTACACATATGATGACTGATAGAGGCCTGCAATTAGCTACACAATCTTATAAAGCTCGTCAAAGAGAATTAGAATTTATAGAAGAACAGAGTCAAGAAGGGAGAGTTTTAGATTTTGGTAAAGG
>Ga0098041_1001084_pt1 | contig 10459 bp, 6 predicted proteins | sample 8_EtaG_FD_77066 | JGI IMG/M metagenome (GOLD analysis project Ga0098041, IMG submission 77066) | Marine viral communities from the Subarctic Pacific Ocean - 8_ETSP_OMZ_AT15162 metaG | ecosystem: Environmental > Aquatic > Marine > Oceanic | place: Pacific Ocean | collected 2015-01-08
CTAACAAAACAGAGACTCAAGATAGACTTAAATCTCACTACAGAACTGAGAGAGGTTTTGAAGGGTTTGCTGCGAATCGTTACATGTTGATCAAGAAATCTTAATTATTAACCTTATAAAATTTATAAAAAATGGAAAAGTTTTTTTACTTCAGAAATGTATCGGCAATTGCAGATGACGATGGTATTGAAAATTCAGTAGCATATGCAGTTTCATCATTGATTGGTATGTTTCCTTCAAGTGACACAGCGTTAACAATGACTTTTAAGAATGTCCAAAGACCAGAAGGTCATGGTAATTCTTTAGTTCTTGATAATGCTGCTAACTTACCTTTAGTTGATACAATTGTTCTTACTACTGGAACAAACAAGGCTAAAGAGGCGATGCGTGCTATAGTTGACAAAATGCATGAACCTGTTGGGCGAGACAATGGGTTTATTGTTATTGCTGACAATGTTGCGTCAGAATATGTTTCTGGTGATGTATCAGGTGTTACTATTACGCATAATGCTGCGTATGTTAATGCTTAATAACTAATTGCGAACTGTCTTGAAATGATATACAGGCAGTATAAAGAACATATCTAAGGAGGGGGAGTTTCTCCTCCCCCAAAGGTATTTTAATAATAATTTTAATTTAATTTTAGAAATGACAAAGAAAAAAACAACAACTACAAAGACTGTAGAGCCAGTGGTTACGAAAACTGTTGAGACTCCTACAGCAACAAAATCAAACACCCATGGTGTTAAAAATCTAAACAGAGGGCTTAAGAAAAAACATACAAAACCTTCTATATATCAATTAGTACATAATGGCGGTAAAGACAAAAGAGGAGCAACTATATATCCTGTTGTATACATGATTAAGGCGGAAGACATTGTGTATGATCCAGATAAAGATATAAATAGAAAAATTAGATATATACCTGGCGAAGCTTCTATATATGAAGATGAACAAAAAGAAGATGCTAAAGTAAAATCTCCCATAACATTTAGTAATGGTCTTTTATTTGTTGATAGAACAAATCCCACATTGAAAAAGTATTTAGACTTATGTAATTTAAATCAGAGTAATCCTAATAGAAATAAATCTACTAGAGCTGCTTTTAAAATGTTAACTCCAGAAATTGATGCTCAGAAAAAACTAGAAAAATCTATGGCTGAGCTAGATGCTGTTAGAATTGCTTTAGAAATGCCTTTAGATAAGATGATTGGGTATGCTAAAGTTTTGGGTGTCAATGTAAATAAGTCTACCGATGAAATAAGATATGACATGAAGGTTTTGGCTGAGAAAGATCCTAAAAAGTTTATTGAAGGTATGGATGATCCTATGACAGAGATTAAAGAGACGCTTATAAGAGCTTCTCAAAATCAAATTATAGCTTTAGCTGGAAACAAAGTTACTTGGATTCAAGGAGACAAGAAGCCTGTTATAACTCACGTTCCTTTAGGAGTTACAAGCATAGATCATATGGCACAATACTGTATGTCTGAAAAGGGGCAATCTACATTAGACCACATTAAGTTAATGCTTAGTAAGTTGAACTAAGTTAATATTAACTGAGGTATTAAAGGGGGTACAAGTTTGTTACCTCCTTTTTTTTTGCTATATTTGTCTCAAAAGGATTTAAGATGACAATAGATAACTTATATAGGTATATACAGCTTATAGCAAATAAAGAGCAGAGAGGCTTTATAAAACCTTCTGAGTTTAATTTATTAGCAGAGCAATCTCAGTTGGATTTAATACATGATAGAGTAGCTAGATATAAGACTGAGGCGGAGAAAAATAAATCAGCTTCAATATCTTTAGTTCAGAATCACTCTGTATTAGACGATATAAGAACTGTTGTTATGGACAAAAGTCTTAATTTTATATCTGCAAATGGAACCCATGCATACCCACAGAATACTTTTGATCAAGATGATCAAGAGAGCAAGGGAGAGTATTTACATTTTTTAAGGTTATATTTTAAACCTATCGGTGTGGTTGACGGAAGTAAAATAAATCTACTTACACAAGATCAGTTGGATAACAGGTTTAAAAGCCAAGTGGCTCCTGTAGAAGGGGGTCAAATGATAGCTGTAATGTATGATACTGGATTTAAAGTTTATGGGCTTGATCAGGATGGAGAACTTGATCAGGTAACATCTGACACTAATGTTCGTCTAACTTACATTGGAAAGCCTGTATCTCCACATTGGGGTCATAATATTATTAATGGCAATCCAGTGTATAATCCGACATCTACAGCTACAAAACAACTAACTCTACCATCTAAAACTCATAGAGAAATAATTCAAAGAATACTTTCTTATATAGGAATATCTCTTAGAGATCAAGAGCCTATGGTTTATGCAGAGGCTAAAGTTAAGGATCAAACAGTTAATAAGAAATGACAACAAGATATAGAATAGCAGAGCAAGTAATTAGAATAGTTAGCGGGGGAAACATCTCAGACGATAATTCTATTGATATAAGAGAGGTAATGCTTCTTGTTGATCAAGAAAGAGATTCTCTTATTAAAACAGAGATAATGGATTGGACTTACACCAAGTCTACTGCAACTGCAAAAGGAGAGTTAGAAATTAGTGGGGCTTGGCTTACTAGCAAAAGAGTCAAACTAACCAACGAAGCTTCTCACTTAAACGGTATTGTATATGCTCCCTTAGCAGATGAAGATGGTAATAGAGACAATACTAAAGTTATAAGTTATATTTCCCTTCCTAATGACATGGGTATGTATAGAGTTGCTGCTGATAGATTTCTTGTTAAAAAAGCCTCTAAGGTTATTAATATTAAAGGTAAGATATCCAAAGGGATGAATTACAAAAGAGACACTATAGATATAGTCTTTAATAACGGCCCTAAAGTGCTAGAAAAAAACTATCAAGTTTCTTTTGATTTTACCATAGGAACCACATTAATGTCTAATGGAACAACAAATCAAAATCAATACGGTGGTGTTAAAACTCATAAAATAACTTTTAATGTTGACACAACTGGTCATGATACATATGAGCAGAAACATTTTAACTTTATAAAAGCTATGATTAACAGTCCTGGTTTTAAAAAATTTGTTAAAGACTTCGATATTCATTACGGTATTTCAGAAATTAATGATGTTAACGATAATGCTATTATTGAAACAACTGCTTCAATTCTTCACGTAATTCAGGTTAGGTTGTCAACAAGTTATGGTTCTAATATTAGTAATTTTACAGTTAATGGATCTGGAAAAAATAGTATTTTTGGTGGTCCAGAAGTTGAATATGGCGGTGCTAGTATATCAGGTACAATCGTCGATGATAACATAGGTTTAGGTTGGAATATAAATAATTTAAATCAAAGTGTTAATTCAGAAGATCCTTTCGAAACAGCTTTTGAAAATTCTCATGGTATAGGTTTTTTAATAAATGACACTTTATATTCTACGGAGTTTATATCTTCAGAAGTTGAGGTAACATCTGACGACCTAATCGTAAACTTTATAATTAAAAATGCAGAAAAAATAGCTAAAGAGCAAAATATCAGTGTAACTAGAGTAGATACTACATTGCCTCCATTTGTACCCACAGAAGAGGTTGAAACCAATCCCTTTCCTATATTTGGCTTGTCGTTTGAAGAGATAGAGCCTTCAGGAGGATTTGATTTAGATATATTAACTCCAGGTAATGCTTTTGTCGCTGAAATAAATACTACCTTAAGTCAGGATTCAATACCTATGACTAACGATTATAAACCTATAGTATTTACCAGAATGCCTTCAGGTGGAGATCATAATTTATTATATGATAAAACAGTTAAAAAATCAGGTAGGAAATTTTACTATATAGAGTCAAACCTTAATAAACCTAGGTTGTATTTTTACAATCATTACAGTTTAAATGCTTTACCTGAGTTTGTAAATTTAACTTATATAGCTACATCTGAAAGTTTTCAAGATAAAGATCCTTATCCTATACCAGCAGATTATGAGAAGATAATAATAAGAAATTTAGTTGAAATGTTTTCTGTAATGAGAAAAGCAGCGGACGATATGACTAACGATAATAACAAATAATTATGGCACAGTTTACTTCAGTTGATGAAATAATACAAGATCTTCTTATAGAAGAAGGCAAGTCTAGTGAGCACGAATACTTAAGGTATTTTAATCTAGCTTTGGGTGGTTTGAAAGAATTAAACTTTGATACCGTAAGACAGGTAAAGGTAATACAATTAGAAATAGATCATAAAAACACTGTAAACTTACCAACAGACTATGTAGCTTATATTTCTATAGCTGTAAGTAATGGTGACGAACTAAACTACTTAGGTCCAAAAAACAGAATGAATTTTGCTAAGAATCCAGGTGACAGCAGTCAAGAGACTACAGATCAAGATCCTCCAATATTCACAGATTATAATCCAGGAGAAGGTCTTTGGGGTAGATATGGACAGGGAGGTGGAAATAATTCAAACGGATATTATAGAGAAAATTTACAAGATGGAACGATAGAGTTTTCAGGTGCTGGATCAACAATAGTGTTGGAATACATTTCTGATGGATCTGCGGATTTAGAAGGAGAAGATATAAAAATACATTCATTTGCTCAAGAGGCTCTTAAGTCTTATGTATATTGGAAGTCTATATACAGAAAAAGAGCTATAAACATGAATGAAAAGTTATTAGCAAAAAAAGATTACTATAATCAAAAGAGACTTGCGAGAGCTAGAATGCAGTCATTCAATAAGCAAGAAGCTATGCAGACTACAAGAAAAGCTTTCAAGCAGGCTCCTAAAATTTAATTAGATGCCTAGTAAACAATCGAAAAGAATATTTTTAGGGGGTTTAGATAGAGATATGGATCCTAGACTATTAAAGAATGGTGATTATCACCACGCTTTAAATATTAGGAATATTGCATCTGAAGCTAACACTCAGGGTGTTATAGAGAATATAAAAGGAAACAAACTGTCTAGTTATGATTTTCCAGTGGGACCTCCAGAAACTGCACTTAGTAATAGAAAAATAACTTTGTTTATGCCTTGGTGGGGTTACTGGAATAATTACTCGCCAGGTGGACCTGATTTTGATTGGCAACCAGAAGGAGAGTTAGCAGATATTATTGGTGATGTTTATTCATGGCCAGGTAATTGGGACGGTGTAGTAACTTCTACTTTTAATGGTCAACCAGATGGAGGAACAGAATTTGTAGAGCCACAAAGTTATGCGGTTTTTACTCCTGTTACTGCTGCGGGCACGGAAGGTTATGCTGAGCTAATAACTTTTGATATATCTCTGGGTTTTGGTTTGGCGGATATGGCTAACCCATCTTTAGATTTTCAAATAACTTACAATGGGGAGACTGTAACAAACATGAAAAATTACCTAACTTGGTTTAAAGATCAGTATGAGGCTGTTTTTTTAAATTTAGGAATTACTCTTACTGTTATAGATAATACTGACCCAAATTTTAATCTTGAGTATTTTTTCGGAGAAGCTGTTTTAAACAATATAGTTAGTCATCCAGACTACACTCCAGGTCATATTTTTGCTTACGCACTTCACTTTGAAGCCGCTGAAGATGTAGGAGAGTTTTTTATAGATTTAAAATCTTGTGATTTAGGAGCTCCTATTATATATCAAGACGTTGTAGACGATATAACAGGAAGTTTATTTGATAGCACTTTACATTCATTCATACCTATAAGTCTCACATATGGTGGTTTTAATAATCCTTTAACGGGTGATAACTCAGGGTATAATCCTCTCCAGAATTTAACAGATTCTACTAACTGGGGTGTTTCTACTCAAATAGAAAATGAAAATCTATTCTTAACCGAGTATGTAAATAATATGCAAAGCTTAGGGTGGACCACAGGAATAGGTCCTGGAACTATTTGGGCTGAATATGTTGGTACACACAACTTGCAGTTCGCTAATGCTTTAATAAATCCTTCTCAAGAGGAGGTGATAACTGACAGTGATGTGTCTATTGATTACACTACCATAGGTTCTTATGAAGATAAAAAGCAAAATAAAATATATTGGATGGTTGCTGCCAAACCAGATGATGACAAAGTAGACGCATGGTTTCATTTAATATTGGAATACGATCTTAAGACGGATATTGTTTCTACGGTTTTTAGAGATTGTGGTAATTTTACCAATAATGCTTTTAACTGGAGAAAAGAATTTCTTATAAATGATATAAATAAAATAGGTGATGTTTTATACTTTACTTCAAGGCAGTATGGAGAGCCTTGCTCTATAAATGTTAGAAAATCAAAGAATAGCATAGCTCTTATAGACGCTTCTGGACCTTATCTTTTAGATGAGGAGGGTGGCACAGACGACATAAGTTTAGAAGATTATTATCCATATTCTTTATATAATAGTACATATCCAAAAGAACTCAAAAGACATTATGTTGAAGTTTTAAAAAGAGGATCTATACATGCTCCTACTTATGTTTTTCTTGATGATACTACTGTGTCTAAAAACAATTTATTTGGACATATGTTTCAATTTAGATATAGATATCATTATTATGATAACGAAGTTAGTCCATGGTCACCAATAAGTGATGTTGTTCCCTCAGATCACGATTTAAGCAATTCAACTGGAGTTGTACCCACTCCTTTTGTACAAAATAGAATAGAGGTTTCTGTTAGAAACTCATCTGGTATAGTTAAATATATAGAGTTGTGTGGTAGGAGATGTAAAGATTTAGGTGTTATGCCTAGGGGAACTAGAGGTGAGTTTTTTACTATAGCTAAAATAAATAATAACTTTGATGCTTGGCAGGTAAATAATGAATCTACACAAATAATAGATTTTAGAAATGATCAGCTTTATCCTATAATTGACGCAGGAGAAGGAGATAGATTATTTGATGCTGTTCCAAGATCTGCACACACTCAAACAATATTAGGTAATAATAGATTGGCTTATGCTAACTATACTGTTGGTTATGATGTTCCTTTAATTAATGTTCAATTAAATCCTCAGTATGGATTTTCTCAATCAGATCCTTCACAAGAATATGGGGGAGCTAATTACGATAGTGCAACATATGGTCTTGGTACTGGACCTATAGATCAAGATGGTGATGGTGTTGTGGATATAGATGGCTTTGGTGTTTCATCATTTAAAAGTGGAGCTTATCATAATTTTGGTTTAGTATACTACGATGAAAGAGGTAGGTGCTCCACTGTTCTAGTAAGCAACGAAAGAAATAATAGCTCACAGGTCTATGTTAAGTTTCCCACAGAAAGAATTGCTAGTGATATCCCTACTGGAACTCCTAACTTTGATCTTTTTGGAGCTGTAACAATACAATGGAGTATAAACCATAAAGCTCCTGAATGGGCTAAGCATTATAGATGGTTCTACTCTAGAAATACAACTGTAGATGAGTTTGTTCAATTTAGGATTTTAGATGTTTTTACTAACAACTTGATAGATGCTGGAGGTAACCCTGTAAATGACAATAGAATATTCTTAAGTTTACGAGGATTAAAAGGTAATTCAGACTCATTTATATCTTCAGATCCATTAAACGAAAATGATGTTCCTAATGATAATGCAGAGATTTTTGATTACGACTTTGTAAAGGGAGATAGAATAAGATTTATAACTACTGGTGACACAAACATTGTAAATCCTATTAACCAAAATATTTCTGGTACTTATATAGATGTTAGAATAGCTGGGTTTGAATATTACAGCCAGGCTGATCCTAATACACCTCTACAAGATGCTGCTGGATTAAATGTTCTTAATGCCGATGGAACTCAAGATGGTTGGTATATAATAATAGAAGAAGTTTTAGATAACACAGGCACTCCTGTAGCTGGGTACAATACAGCCAACTTTAACAATATAATACAATCTACAGTTGAGATATATAGAACAAAGCAAGAACCTGGACCAGAAGAAACTATATTCTTTGAGCTTAGTAGACTTTATGATGTTGAAGGAAATGGTATGCACCAAGGAGGTATTGCAGATCAAGGCATGCCTTTTACTGAAGATGCTTTTGGAAATATAACTTCTGAAACGCCAGCCACAGGAGAGTTTTTAACTGGAGACGTATATTACAAAAATAGAGATATGCGTGTATTAAATAATGATAATGTTGCTACCGCTAATATTAATGAAGGAAAACAAGACTTCTATGTAGAAGATTATTTCTGTAATGACTATTTAAATACTAACCATGCTAGCCTTGGTAGAGCTAATTTACATTCTCCATTCTTTAAGGAGTTTGCTAAAATATCTTCTATAACATATTCTGATGTTTATCAACCAGCTACAAGCTATAATGGGTTTAGCACCTTTGATAATAATTTAGCTAACTTCAGAGACTATAGTGAGATCGATGGTAGTATACAAAAAATATACTTTAGAGACACCAACCTTCTTGTTATCTTTGAAGATAAAACATATAATATTCCTGTTCAGAAAGACATAATATTAAGTGCTAGTGGAGAAGGAAATATGGGTATATCTAATAAAGTTTTAGGTACACCACAAGCTTATGCTGGTCACTACGGTATAGGCAAAAACCCAGAATCTTTTGTTGTTGATGGAAATGTTTGTTATTGGGTAGATATAAGGCAAGGTGCTGTTTTAAGGTTAAAGCAAAATGGAATAAGTCCTATATCTGATCTTAAAATGATGGATTACTTTAGAGATAAATCTGAAACCTATAAAGCTCTAGATCCTCAAAACAGATGGGAGGAAAGCTATGGTACTATAGAAAATTTTATGCTTGAAGGTGATCATAAATACTTTAGAATAAAAGGTGGTTTTAACCCTAAGCATACTGAGTATATAGTTCAATTTGATCATATACCTAATATTCCAGATGGCTGGGAGGCATTGTCTGAATCTTTTGAGTCGGGAGATGCTTGGACAGACATAAATTTTAATTGGAATTTATTTGCAGAATTAGAACAAGAAATAGAAGAAAATCCATATATAGAAGAGGGTAGCACAACAGCTTGGGCTGAACCTCAAAGCAGATGGGTGACTCATTATTCTCATATAGCAGACTACTACGGTAAAATAAATATATTATTTGTTTCTTGGAGTAAGGGAGCTTTATTCTTACACGACATGGATGAAGAGAATCACAATACTTTTTACGGAATAACATATTTTACAGAGTTAGATTTTTACATAAATGAAGGACCATCTACCGTGAAGGGTTTTAAAACTTTAACTCTAGAAGCTAACCAAGCATTCGAATCTGATGAAAATGGTGTTGAAGAAGAAGTTCTAAGCTCTTATGATGTTGGATTAGTTACCGATATGACTGAAACATCTATAAATAGAAATAATTTTGACCAGAGAGAAAATAAACAGTATGCTCACATACCTTTTGTTACAACAGGTAGTACAGGGTCTGAAATCATAGGTTTGGGTAATGTTACTTTTGATTCACCTCAGTTTCCAGGAATATTGCTTAACCCAAGTTTAATTGGTTCTGATATTAATATTTTTACAGAAGCTAATATAATGTTTACTCCTGACAATCTTGACACTTTACTTGAAGTGGATGGTAGTACCGTCAGTAATGTCTCTCCTCAAGACCCAAGCTCTGTAGCTTTTGCTGATTCTATATTTTTTAATAATACATTTGAAGATTCTCCCACTTTTGGTCAGGATGTATTTTTAGGAACAGCTCAAGGATTAGCGTTTAATAATTTAGGACAGCCAATATTATCTCTTACTTTTATAGAAACTGATTCTTACCCTGGATTTTTTAATGAAGATGGAGATTATGTTCCTGGCAGCACATTTGATGAATTTGTATTTATAAAAAGAAATGGATTTTCAGAGGGTGATAGAATGAAAGGAAGATTTATGGAGGTTAAACTTAAAAAGAGATCTAGAAGACTGCTTGAAATATTCAGTGGTAGTGCTACTATATTTAACAGTGAACTTAGTGACGATTAATAGGAATTGTGAAAAATAATAAATATATTTGTAAAAATGAAAAGCAAAAATACATATAAGCCAAAATCATCACCTTCTTACAAGAAAGGAGGCAAAAGCTCGTATAAAGATAAAAAGATAAAAAGAGGTGATAAAACCCATTATCAAGGTGACCCACTAACAATAGGAATGGATTTTCTTGGAGGACTTATTACTGATTTTGGAACTTTATCGGCTATTGATGCACAACAAGCTTATTTAGACAATTTACAAACTACAACTAGCTTGGATAGCAGTTTATTGGAAGGGTTTACTGCATATGCGGACTATGTACAGCCTTTTGCACCTGGAGGAGCTAGTGCTGATCTTTCAGCTTTTGCTGCTGACATACCAGGACTTGTAAAGCCTATAAAGCCTACTTCTACTGAGTTTGCTGAAAACTTGCAGGACATACAAGAAAGAAGAACAGGTACAACTGTTACACAAATGGGTAAAACTGGCTTACCTACAGGTACTAAACAAATATTA
>Ga0098041_1001086_pt1 | contig 10457 bp, 9 predicted proteins | sample 8_EtaG_FD_77066 | JGI IMG/M metagenome (GOLD analysis project Ga0098041, IMG submission 77066) | Marine viral communities from the Subarctic Pacific Ocean - 8_ETSP_OMZ_AT15162 metaG | ecosystem: Environmental > Aquatic > Marine > Oceanic | place: Pacific Ocean | collected 2015-01-08
AAAGCACCATCTAGTGAAGAGATAGCAACTTACGATACTCCTTGGGGTAATCAACCAGAAGGAAATGTATATTTTAGTTCACCTGCACCTGCTTCAGTAACATCATTTACTTTTGCTCATTATGCGTTTAAGCAAAGTATGTTAGCAGAAGTAGGTAAGATGATATTATTCCCTGCTTACTTAGATCATGGTGTAACAACCAATGAAACAAAAGAGGATAGGGTAAGTTTAGCATTTAACATTAATTTTGAAAGATCATGACTAACACAATGGACTTAGTATCAGAGATTGAAGGGTTGACCGTACTACTTGGTGGAACTGTAACGAGATCTACTACATATGATAGTACTGGTAGAACATCTAAAAAGATTACTATCGAGTACGATGTCAAACAAGAAAAGAGAAATGGGTAAAATATTTTACAGACTTAAAGAGTGGGATAAGAGATGGGCATTTAAGATTCAAGGTAAGTTTGGATTATCTAATTATCAAATGTTTTGTCTTTGTTTCGCAAAAGGATTTATTATCGGTGCTATTCTATTATGAGTTATACAGAAGACAAAAGAAGACTGAAAGATCTATTAAGGTCTTTTGCTTATAGAAAGGGTGATTTCACACTTTCTTCTGGTCGTAAAACTGAACATTACATTAATTGTAAACCTGTTATATTAAGAGGTGATGGATTATCTCTAGTTTCTAATTTATTTTTAAACGATATACGAGTTTCTTCTAATTGTGTAGCAGGACTTACTTTGGGTGCAGATCCATTAGTTAGTGGTGTTGTTATGGCATCTAATCAACTTTGGAATGTAGGTACATCAAGATTTGGAATTTCTGGTGGTTTAATAATTCGTAAAGAACCTAAAGGACATGGAACTGGTGCATGGATAGAAGGACCATTACCACCACACGGAAGTGTTGTAACAATATTAGAGGATGTTATTACTACAGCAAAGTCTGCTATTTTTGCTGCTGAGAAGGTTCGTGATGCTGGATATTTTGTAAAGGATATACACTGTATTGTAGACAGACAAGAAGAAGGTGAAGCAGATCAAGCATGTAAAGACGCTAATATTCAATTGAAGAGTATATTTAAATTAGATGATATTGTTCCTATGTTCGATATTTCTTTTACTTCAAATGATAAAGAGCATATGAGTCTCAACATGGCTAAATAGACATGTAGCAAAGGTATGATTATTCGTGGCAACTAAGAAGATATCGCAGTTAGAAACAATATCAGACTCCAATCTATCGGGTGAAGCAATTTTACCTGTTGTGGTATCTGACCCATTGATTCCTAACAGGAAAGCAAAAGTAAATCAACTATTTAAAGGTGTATCACAAGGTACTAAATCAGAACCTGGTCTTACATTTGATTTGGATCGGGATACTGGTTTATATCAGAATGCTTATGATCAGATAGGGGTTGCTTTTGGTGATGGTGGGTTATATTGTACTCGTCTTGATAATGGTAACAGTAGTACATCATTATATGTAAATGCTGTTGATGATGTTGCTAATAATACGGATATAGTTTTTGCTCCAAAAGGTACTGGTGCTGTTAAGGTAACAGGTCAGTTCTTAATTGAAGATGGTTCTTTTGTATTAGAAGATACTCAAGGTCCGAGAGCGAGGTTTGAGGTTGGTAATGTAGGAACTGGTAATAGTATTAGGATATTTACTTTTCCAACTATTACTCAGGGTAGTGGTACTACTGTAGTAGGTGATGATACTACTCAAACATTAACAAACAAGACCATCCTTATTGATGAGGATAACTTTGTTATTGTTGATGGTACAGAGGAAGCAATCTTCCAAATCAATTGGCCAACGACTTCAGGTACTAGGAGATCTTATTTCTTACCTGATGCTGGTGCTGTAACAACAGCAACAGAACCTACTGCTACTTCATCTACTTTACTTGATACTAAAACTGAGCAAACAGTCTTAAGTAAGACTCTTGTTAATCCCAGATTTGTTTCTAATGCAGATGTTGGTACAAGTTATGCTCAATTTTCTACTGGTGGTTTATCAGGCAATAGAACAATTACTATTCCTGACTTAAGTCTAACTTTAGTTGGAACAGATGCTACTCAAGTTTTGACTAACAAGAGTATTGGTGGATTGATACTTCAGGATAGTACAGACGTAACTAAGAAACTTAACTTTAATCTTAGTAATCAGAACGCATTAACTAATACAAATTATCAGTTTCCAGCTACATCTGTCCTAAATAATGCAGGTAACGTTACTTCAACTTTAGTTGTTGAGTTAGCAGCTCAGGAACTTAAGAACAAGACAATTTTCTCTCCTACTATAAGGAGTGTAAATAATAACAACGGTTCTGCTGTTATTGAAGTAGATAACTTGACAGCAAATAGGATAATTAGATTCCCTGATGCTGACGCAACTCTTCTTTCTACAGAAAACGTTACTGTTGATGATGTTAACTTCGGTGCTGGTATTGGTGCTGCTAACTTAACTTCAAGGACACGATTACAACAATTCTTTTACGCAGGTTTTTAATTAACAATGGCAGACCAAGGACTCTTAGCACAATCAAAACCAGGAGCAAATACCAACGTGCTTCTGTATGGTGCTCCTACTGATAAATCCGCAAGTGCTGTATTGACTATAGCAAATGATGGAACAGGTTCAGCATACAAAGTTGGTATAAAAGATTTCGACCAAGCATTAACTGTTAATGGATCTGGTGCGTATAGGTTACATGAAGGAGATGTTATCACTGGATATAAGGTAACAGTTAATAACGCCATGTCCCTTGCTACTGGTTTAACGGCAGGAAATGTGATAGCAAGTGATGATAGCGAAAAAACTTTTCAATTTGAATCGTTTATAACACCTGCATATACGGAATATTTTGTTAAAGATATTTTACTTAGAGGAGTTACTACCGAATCAGTAACAGGTACTTTCACAGTTGGTGAGACAATAACTAAAGGAACTGGTGGTGATACGACAACTGCTGTCGTTTACAATGTAACTGGTACAGTACTCAGTTTAGGACCATCAACTATTAATGGATCTGGTGCAGAATTTGCTGACGGTGATTCTATAACTGCAAGTGGTGGTGGTACAGCAACAGTATCTACTGGTGGTATTGCAACAGGTGTTCAGACTTGGGTCTTCTCTGTTACAACTGCTGGTGGTACTTACAACTCTTATGAAACAGACAACATAGAAATATTTGGAGATAGAGTTTATAGATTTAATGTTGGTGATGCATCTATGAGTGGTAGAGATTTCAAACTATCCGATCAAATCAATGGTGAGTGGGGAGTAGACGGTATTGCTGGTAACGTTGATGATGGTACTGAATACACTACTGGTAAAACTACCAGTGGTGCTGAAGGTGATGGTGCTAATGGTTATATTCAATATGACTTTAGTGCAAATGCAACATTAGCAGGATTACTTTACTTCTATGATGGAGGTACTGGTACTGCTGGTAATAACATCTATGGTGGTAGTACACGTAATATGAATATATCAACTAATCTTACTTATCTTGATATGTTTGTTTACAATGTAGAAGGAACATGGGTTAATGGTGCTGATACATTTACTTCAGCAGGTACAACATTTACTGTAACTGCTCAAGATGTTCAACCATATGGTTATGTTCGTAGTTATAGTGGAACAGATCTTAAAGTAATTAAGGGTATTAATTCTACTGATTTTGCTGGTAGTGATACGTTCAGAGATGTACCTAAACTACTTGATGGAACAAGAAATACTGTCACTGTAAGTTCAGTAGATACTGCAACTACTGCTCTTGAAGATGCAAATTATATTGTTAATGGTGATGCTACTGGTAACAATGAAGTAGATAGAATAACTTCTATTGTTATTGGTCCTGGTGAGAGACTGGTTGTTAATAGTACTACTGCTAATAACTCATTCAGTCTTATTGGATTTGAGGATGCTTCATCAGCATTAACAACTAGAGTGTTTGGCGGTGCATAATACTGTCGAATAAATAACCATATAGGAATAGCGTATAAGTAATGTCACTAACTAGGTTAAAGAATATTATCACGTCCCGTACGGGACGGATTATCTACGTCAACCCTGACGATTTCGATGCGTCAGACGCTATTGACAATAGGGGTAACTCTGCTTTGCGTCCTTTCAAGTCATTGCAACGTGCATTTCTTGAGGTAGCAAGGTTCTCATATAGAGTTGGTTTGAGTAATGACGAATTTGATGCATTTTCAATTTACTTATATCCTGCTACTTACGAGATTGATAACAGACCTGGTGATGTATTATATACAAACGTTGCTCCTATTGACGCTAATTCCAACCTAGATCTGACTTCACCAAATAATGTACTATACAAATACAACTCCGTTGAAGGCGGTGTCATTGTACCTAGAGGTTGTTCTGTTGTTGGTACTGACCTTAGAAGAACTAAAATAATTCCAAAGTATGTTCCTTATCCTACAACATACGCTGCTAAAGGTATAAACACAGAAGAGCAAGTTCCCTCACGTACAGCAATCTTTAAAGTAACTGGTGGTACTTACTTCTGGCAATTCTCATTCTTTGATGGTGCAGAAGAAGGTGTATATTTCAAACCTGATAGTGTAGAGACATTACCACCTAAGTATTCTCATCATAGACTTACTTGTTTTGAGTTTGCTGATGGTTTAAATACATTATCATCTCTTATTTCAAAAGGAACTGTTCCTAACGCAGATTACTCTGCTGTTCCTAATATACTTTCAAGAACAGACCTAGACATATATTATCAGAAGATATCTAAAGCGTTTGCTACAATTCCTGATACTTCTGGAGATCCAACAACTGATCAGATTCAGGCAAGGGTTGAGGAAAACAGAATTGTTGGTCCTATTTCTGATGAATATAGAGTCCTACAAATTACAAGAAACGGTCAAACTGCTACTGCTGTTACTGTTGATGAGTTTGACAACCCAAGAGATCATGGATTCTCTGTTGGTGTTAACATTAATATCTCTGGAGTTACAGGTTCAACTGGACCTCAATCAGAATTAGACTCTGGTATATACAATGGTTCATTCACTGTAACATCTGCATCAGGTAATGTCTTTACTTATCAGATGGCAAGTGAACCTTCAGGTAATGCCGTTGGTTCAAACGTAACAGTTAAGACAGAGATTGATACAGTTGACTCTGCATCACCTTATGCGTTCAACCTATCCCTACGTTCTGTATGGGGTATGAATGGTATGCATGCAGATGGACTTAAAGCAACTGGTTTCAAATCAATGGTTGTGGCACAGTTCACTGGACTGTCACTACAGAAAGACGATAGAGCATTTGTAAGATATAATCAATCAACTGGTAACTATGATGTAGCAACATCTGGAGATGGTGCTCACTTAGATGGTTATGCAGAATATAGAAAAGATTGGGGTCATAGGCACATTGTTGCATCTAATGACGCATTTATTCAGGCGGTCTCGGTGTTCGCTGTTGGATACTATGCCCATTTCTCTGCTATTGGTGGTGCTGACATGTCAATTACCAACAGTAACAGTAACTTTGGTAATACTGCATTAAGATCTGCTGGATTTAAACAAAAAGCATTCTCTAAAGATAAAGCAGGTGCATTAACTCATGTTATACCACCTAAAGCTTTAGGTGTTATTTCAACAACTGGTACTGGTGCTAATGGTGCAACTACAATAACACTTTCTAATGATGGTTCTGTTAATGGATTAGTTCAAGGAATGTTAGCTCATGGTGAGGGTATTGCTACTGGTGCAACTGTTGGAAGTTTCAATACTAATACTAGAGTAGTTACTCTAAGTGCTGCTAATACTGCTGCTGTTAGTGGTAATATTATCTTTGGTGAAGAAACTACTGCTAACTGGACAAACATTGATATTAGAAGAACTAAAACTATTAACTCTGCATTAGCAGGGCAAGGTGGTACTCCAGGAACTAGATTGTATCTCTATGGTTATACTGTAGAAGCATCTCCACCAACAACAAGAGTACAAGGTTATACAGTTGGTGCTAGACAAGATGGTACAGGAAATAGTGCTGTAGCAGATAAATTAAATTGTTTGTTGATTGCTAATGGTGCATCTGAACCTACTGTTCAATCAGCAAGTATTACACCTTATGGTCCTAGTGTATCAGGTAAAGCAGCAGGAACTGATGGTTCTCCATTACAATTTGATTCTGGAGTATATAATATTAATGGCGTTCCCGATCAAGTTGGTGGTTGGTACTTAGCAGTTGATTCAACAAGTAATGAAATATATACAACACTTTCAACTAATAACGTTTATAATACTGTTAACTTCACTCCTACTACTTTCCTCAAGAGAATCCCAGATCCAAGAGATTTACAAGATAGAACTTGGAGAGTCCGTTATGTAATTGATAAGAATAAGAGTAATCCATTACCAAGAGATCCTCTATCTGGTTATGTAATGCAACCATTGAATAGTGATACTACATCATATGCATTATCTAAGTGTTTTTATGTGTATGACATTGAAGTAGTACAACCATTTGTTCGAGGTGTTGATGATGGTATCTATTATCTAACATTATTATGTGCTTCTATTGCACCTTCAACTTCTAACTTTAATGATAGATTCTTCTCTCAAAATGTTAATGAGGTATATCCTACATTTGACAGAGATAATCCTCTTGCTGATCCTAATGCTGCTGTATCAGTTGCAGATAATCAGATTATTGGATTAGTTAATGCAACTGATGGTGCAACTCCAACTCCTAATTTAGATCCTAAGTTATCAATTACTAAGGAAGGTATCGAATACTTACTAACTGATACTGGATGGACACAACCAGGTAGTACACCTAACTATGATTCGGTTAACAAGAGACTATCTAATATTGAATTGGCTGCTCGTGCTGGTGATGAAGAAACCAGATCAATTATGATTCGACAGAATAATGATGGTACGGTAGCACCTATTAATGTAGAGTTTAGACGACACTCAATTCTAAGATCTGGTAACCATACGTTTGAATACCTTGGTTTTGGTCCAGGTAACTACAGTACAGCGTTCCCTCAGACTCAGGTTGAGACTCTTACGCAGAACCAAGTTAGGTTCTCTCAGTCTATTAAAGAAGAAGCGGGTGTTGCTTTCTACTCTGGTCTTAACTCAAATGGTGACCTATTCATTGGTAACCAAGTTATTAACCCAGTTACAGGTCAGATAACAAATGAAGATATTGCACAGTTGAATGTTATTGGTGAGGAAAATACTACCATTGAAACCTTCTCTGAGTTGGTTCTTACAGATAAAATAACTGTAATTGGTGGAGCATCTAACCAGTTAGAATCTATATTCGCTGGTCCTGTTACATTCCAAGGTCTAGTTACATCTACTAAGAACTTACAATCTAAGAAGTTATCTTACTTCAACCAAGATGGTACAGTTATTAAACAGACTCTACTAGCACCAGAAGCGGCAAATGGTATGCCCGACTTCTCTAATATTACTGACTATGACACACCTTCTGATGGTGACTTAGTTTATAATATTAACTGGACTCCTGGTAAATCACTTGGATGGATATATTATAATCAAGCATGGAAGGAATTTGGTTTAACAGATACAGGTCAAATTGAAATTCAAGATTTCAGTGGTGTTAAACATATTGGTATTGGTGAAACTCCTCAACAAGATTACAGAGTCAGATGTACTGGATCTGTAAGAATTGATGGTGACTTAGTTGTAACTGGTCGAGGTGGTGTTGCTGCTGATAAGTATATTACTAGATCTTATACTGGTGATGGCACGACCTTAACATTTGCTCTTACAACATATGCTGGTGGTATTAAACACATGGCAAGTTCTGTATTAGTAACTTTAAATGGTGTCGCTCAAATAGCAGGTACTAACTATAGTGTTGATGCCAATGGTGCTAACATAGTATTCAATGCTGGTGATGCACCATTAACAACAGATACTATTCATATTCTAGAATTACCTATCTAAATAATAACAGGATAAGGGGGAACTTATGGCAATTTCAAGAATTAGTGGAAATCAGATTTCCACTACAACAGAAGCAATTCTAACAACATTATCATTTATGAATACCAATAGTGTATTCAAACTACCTGTTGGTACTACAGCACAGAGACCTGTTGGTGTTACTGCTGGTACTCTAAGGTATAACAGTGAGATAGATAACGCAGAAATATATGTTAATGACATTGGTGATGGTACTGCTGGATGGGCACCCGTTGCTGGTGGTGGTCCTTCTATAGGTGAAGACAGTGTTATTAGATGTAATCCATCAACAATAGCAGAGAACTTAACAATAGGACCAGTAGCAAATAACGATGCTAAGTACACCAATGGTTTTACTTGTGGACCAATAACTATTAACTCTGGTTACACAGTAACTATTGAAAGTAATGCAGCATGGAGTGTTATCTAAATGCCAGGACGTCTTAATGTTGCTGATCTACAAGGTAAATCCCCCGATTTTAAAATAGAACTGCAAGATGATACTGTTTTAGAAATACATGGCGACTTAAGATTAAATAATCAATCTTATGCACCTTTTCCAGGTGGTCCTGATAATGAGAAACCAAACAATCCTACATATGGATCTTTATGGATGAATACGTGGACAGGTCAATTGGAGTATTGGAAAGGTGTAGGTAAAGGTGGATGGCAATATATAAATCCAGGTGGTGTTGGTGCTAATACCGAATCTGGTAGTGAGGAAGCACCACAACCAATTATTACATCTAATGCTGAATGGCAGACGATGGCAGTAGCAGGTGTTCCTCATCTTGTGCAAACAGCAACAGGTGGTCAGGAGATGGTTACTCCACAATCACAGGCAACTCAAAATGGTACTAAGATTGTTCTTCCTCTTGGATCTCTAGGAAGTATTAGTGGTACGAATTATCCTGGTGCTAGTGCTAACCAAACATACAATAGAACATTAAGTACAGCATTTGTGGAGACTTTTCAAAAATTTGGATATCTATTCTCTGGACAAAGATTAGCAATTACTGGTGTTACTGGTCAAAGTGAGTCATGTTGTGACCCATATAGATATGAAAGCATGTTTGGTGGTACTTATACAGGTCAATGGGCAGAGATTAGAGGTTCTGCTCAAAGTAATTCATCACATAATCCTTATGAAATAACACTGAATTCTTTCTCTAACAGTACCAGTGCTACTTCTAATTTAGTATTACGTTATCAAACTGATGGTAGTGTTAATGGTGGTCAAGGATTCTATACACACTCACCAGCAGGTTTCTTATATAATCCATAGAGTTATTAATTATTATGGGAAAATTTCAAGACAGGATTAAACATCGTTTAGAGATATGTAATGAATGTGAGCATTTTATAGATTTTCCAATTGTTCACAAATATCTTAAGAATACACATCAATGTGATCAATGTGGATGTTTAATGGAAGTAAAGGTTAGAATACCTGGAATGAAATGTCCACTTGGTAAGTGGTGACATAAATATAAAGGATACAGAATTAATATAAAATGACTGAAGCAGCAAGATTGACAGTTCAGAATCTATCAGGAATAGGTACGACACTTGGTCAAGTTAGTGTTAGTGCTGGTCATACTCTACAGATTGATGGTGTTGTAGATTTAACTAAGAATAGCGGTGCTTTTCAGTTACCAGTTGGTAATACTTCACAAAGACCTTCTAGTCCTAAAGCAGGTTATTTAAGATGGAATACAGATAATAATGCAGAAGGAAATGAGATAGGTGTAGAGTATTATGACGGTTATCAATGGTATGCTTATGGTGAATTCACTGAGAGATCTGGTACAACAAGTTCAGCAGCAACATCATATAGTGCTATTTTTGATGGTAGTGGAGATTACTTAGAGGTTCCTGGTCCTAGTGCTGGTTGGAACTTTGCATCACCACAAGATTGGACAATAGAATTATGGATGCAAGATGCTGGTAGTTCTGATAGTAATGCTACTCTATTAGAATTCTATCAACATAGTGGATCTGTTAGTAAACATAAACTTAGAAGAAACGGTAATAGTTATATTTTTGAAGAGAGTGGAACAGAACAGTTAAATCACTCTAATGGTTGGACCACTGATCTTTCTGATGGTTCTTGGCATTATATTGTAATTGACTCTAAGACTACTGGTGGTAATACTGTTTGGAAAATGCACCTTGATGGTGTAACAGTAGCAACAAAGAATTGGGGTGGTCTTCATCAAGCGGTTAAAGGAGATAAATTAAAAATTGGTGCTAATAAAACAGGTAGTGATGAATTTACGGGTTATATTTCCAATGTTCGTGTAACAAACGATTCGCTATATCCTAGTTCAAATACAAATCCAATATCAGCATTAACAACAACCAGTCAAGGTGCTACTATTGCAACAGTAGAATTGTTAATGTTAAGTCTTAATGCTATCAATCCTAATGTTGCTGCTGTAACAC
>Ga0098041_1001088_pt1 | contig 10452 bp, 8 predicted proteins | sample 8_EtaG_FD_77066 | JGI IMG/M metagenome (GOLD analysis project Ga0098041, IMG submission 77066) | Marine viral communities from the Subarctic Pacific Ocean - 8_ETSP_OMZ_AT15162 metaG | ecosystem: Environmental > Aquatic > Marine > Oceanic | place: Pacific Ocean | collected 2015-01-08
GGCATCGGTGCCATTCTCATTCCGTACCCCCACGCCATTGACGACCACCAGACCGGCAACGGCCAGTGGCTGGTGGCCGAGGGCGCGGCCGACATGATCCAGCAACAGGACCTGACCGCTGAAAAACTGGCGTCATTGCTGACGGACTGGCTGGCGGATGCCGGCCAGTTGCAACAGCGCGCGCTGAATGCGCGAAAACTGGCCAGACCCGATGTGGCAGAGACCATGGCCGAAATTTGCGAGGAGGTTTGCCGTGGACGCTAAAGGCTTTCATCCCGTACCGGAAATGCGCCGTATCCGCCGTATCCACTTTATTGGTATTGGTGGCAGCGGCATGTGTGGCATCGCCGAAGTATTGCTGAATCAGGGGTACCTGATTTCCGGCTCCGATCTGGCGGACAACAGCAATATTGTCAGACTGCGTCAACTCGGTGTCCGGATTACCCTGGGGCATGCGGCCGAGCATATTGCGGATGCGGATGTGGTGGTGCAGTCCTCCGCGGTGGATGAAGGCAACCCCGAGATTGTCGGTGCGCGGGAACGGCGCATTCCGGTTGTTCGCCGCGCGGAAATGCTGGCGGAACTGATGCGCTATCGACACGGCATTGCGGTGGCGGGTACGCACGGTAAAACCACTACCACCAGTTTGCTGGCATCGGTACTGGCCGCCAGTGGCAAGGACCCGACTTTCGTCATCGGCGGGTTGGTGAAGAGCGCGGGAACCAACGCGCGATTGGGGGAGAGCCGCTATCTGGTGGCCGAAGCGGATGAGAGCGATGCCTCTTTTCTTCACCTGCAACCGATGGTGGCCATCGTGACCAATATTGATGCCGACCACATGGAAACCTACGGGTTTGATTTCAACCGGCTCAAGCAGACGTTTGTCGAGTTTTTGCACAACCTGCCGTTTTACGGGTTGGCGGTGCTGTGTATCGATGAGCCGGTGATCCGAGAAATTCTGCCGCTGGTGTCGCGCCCGGTGCTGACCTACGGCTTTGCCGAGGATGCTGATTTCCGCATTGACCAGGTCAGTATTCAACAGAACAACAGCCATTTCGTGATCTATCGGCCCGACCATGCCGAGCCCTTGCCCATCTCCCTGAATATTCCCGGGGAACACAATGTGTTGAACGCAGCGGCAGTGGTGGCTGTCGCCACCGATGAAGGTGTCGACGACCAGGCCATCCAGAGTGGGCTTGCCAATTTCCAGGGGGTGGGTCGACGTTTTGAAATTTACGGCGAATACCCCGTGAGCGGTGGCACAGCCATGCTGGTGGATGACTACGGACATCACCCGAAAGAAGTGGCCGTGACGATCAAAGCCGTGCGTGAAGGTTGGCCCGAGCGGCGTCTGGTCATGGTTTTCCAGCCACACCGCTACACCCGAACCCGCGACCTCTACGAAGACTTTGTACAGGTGCTCTCCGGTTGCGATGTGCTGATCCTGCTGGAGGTTTATCCCGCCGGTGAAGAGGAGATCCCCGGTGCGGACAGCCGCGCCCTGTGTCGCAGTATTCGTCAGCGCGGGCTAGTGGAACCGATCTATGTGAAAGACATTGAAACTGTCGGTGATGTGCTGAAAGACCTGCTCCGCGACGGTGATCTGGTGATGACCCAGGGGGCGGGCAGTGTGGGCAAGTTGGTGAAGCTGCTCGATGATCGACAATTGGTCCAGTGAAACATGACAGAGAGAACGATGGCAGTCAGTGAGGCAATGAAACAGAAATATGGCCGGGTGGGTGTGCTCTACGGGGGCACCTCCGCTGAGCGGGAGATTTCACTGATCTCCGGTAGCTCGGTGATCGCTGCCCTGCAGCGCAGCGGTGTCGACCTGGTGGCCATCGATGTGGGTGCCGACCTGTTGCAGCAATTGCCGCAGCTGTCACTGACGCGGGTGTTGATCATGCTGCACGGGCCGGGTGGTGAAGACGGCTCCCTGCAGGGCGCCCTGCAGTTTCTCGGTCTGCCCTATACCGGTAGCGGCGTATTTGCCTCCGCGCTGGCCATGGACAAATTGCACAGCAAGCAGTTCTGGCAGGGCGTGGGGTTGCCCACGGCAAGATTTGCGGTATTGAACGACAGCACTGACTGGCAGGGAACACTCGATGCCCTGGGCGGAGTGGTGATGGTCAAGCCGTCCCATGAGGGGTCCAGTCTTGGCATGACCCGGGCGGACAGTGCCGCTGAGTTGAAGAAAGCGTGGGTTGAGGCCGCTGCACTGGATAGCAGTGTGATTGCCGAACAGTGGATCAGTGGTGCCGAGTACACCGTGGCGGTGCTCAACGGCGAAGTTTTGCCGCCGATCAAGCTGGAGACCGACCACAGTTTTTACGATTACAACGCCAAATATCTGGCTGATGACACCCGCTATCTATGCCCCTGTGGGCTGGATCAGGACCGGGAGGCCGAACTCAAAGAGTTGGCACTGGCGGCGTTTAACAGCCTCGGCTGCAGTGGCTGGGGTCGGGTCGATGTGATGTGTGATCAGGCCGGTAATTTCCAGCTGCTGGAAGTCAATACAGTCCCGGGCATGACCGACCACAGTCTGGTACCCATGGCGGCGAAGGCGGCGGGCTACAGCTTTGATGAACTGGTATTGAAGATCCTCGACACCTCTCTTTAGCAGCGCTTTGAGGACGAGTGATACAACCTGAACATTTGGCAAGACAACAACGGAGAGACAACGGAGCGATGGCAGGCAAGTTACCAAAAATGGCAGGGGCTAACCGACGGGGCGAGACGAAATCCTGGCGCGAGCACCTGGGCTGGCTGCAACGCGGTCTGTCGCTGCTGCTGCTGAGTGGATTGCTGGTCGGCAGCGGTTGGGGTGCGTGGCTGGTGTTCAACAAAGTTGATGCGCCCATCGGGGTGATCCTGGTGCGGGGGCAATATACCCAGGTGGATCAGGAGCAGATTCAGAAGATGGTTGAGCCGCTATTGAGTGGTGGTTTTATCAGCCTCGACCTGCAAAGGATCCGCGACGGTCTGGAGCAACACCCCTGGATCGAGGAAGCAAGCATCAGTCGCCAGTGGCCGGACAGTCTGGTGATCCGGCTGGTAGAGGAGGTGCCCATAGCCCGCTGGGGCAACAGTGCGTTCCTCAACCATCGCGGGGAGCAGCTGGAAATAGGCGACAACAGCATGCTGTCACACCTGCCGGTGCTGGAAGGCGTTGAACGCAGTGAGCGACAGATGATGCGCTCCTACCGGCAGATGGTGCAGATGCTGCAACCGGCCGAATTGCGTATTGCAGCGTTGAAGCGCGATGCCCGCGATGCCTGGCGGCTGACACTGACCAACGATCTGGAACTGGTGATCGGCCGCGATCAGATAATCGAAAAAATGCGCCGTTTCCTGCTGGTCTGGGATCAGCACCTGAAGACGCGGGCGACAGAGGTTGAACGGGTAGATATTCGTTATGACAACGGTGTCGCGGTGCAGTGGATGAAAAAACCTGCGCAACAGGCGCAACTCAAACAACAGCAATTATCAATGGCATCTGGCGAACCAGAGCAAGTATGAGGTCGAGAATGGCGAACTCAAATGACGAACAACTCATTGTTGGGCTGGATATCGGCACATCAAAAGTCGTGACAATCGTGGGGCTGGCGGGACCCGGTGGCACACTGGAAATCGTCGGTACCGGGCTGCACCCTTCTTCCGGCTTGAAAAAGGGTGTGGTGGTCAACATCGAGTCCACGGTTCATTCCATTCAGCGGGCAATTGAAGAAGCCGAGTTGATGGCGGGGTGCCATATACACTCGGTCTATGTGGGGATCGCCGGCAGTCACATCCGCAGCCTGAATTCCCACGGTATCGTGGCCATTCGAGATCGCGAGGTGCTGCCCCTGGATATTGAACGGGTTATCGACGCGGCGAGGGCCGTGGCGATTCCCGCTGACCAGGAGATCCTCCATGTCCTGCCCCAGGAATTCATTATCGACAATCAGGAAGGTGTTCGCGAACCGCTCGGCATGTCGGGTGTCCGTCTGGAAGCCAAAGTGCATCTGGTGACCTGTGCCGCGAATGCCGCCCAGAACATTAAAAAATGTATTCGGCGCTGTGGTCTGGATGTCGACGACATCATTCTCGAGCAGCTGGCCTCTTCCTACGCTGTGCTCACCGAAGATGAAAAGCAGCTCGGCGTCTGTCTGGTGGACATTGGTGGTGGCACCACGGATATCGCGATTTTCACCGACGGGGCCATTCGTCATACCGGGGTCATTCCCATCGCCGGGGATCAGGTGACCAATGACATTGCCCATGCCCTGCGCACGCCCACTGCGCACGCCGAAGAACTGAAGGTCAAGTATGCCTGTGCGCTGGCCAAGCTGACTGGTCCGGATGAGACCGTCAAGGTGCCCAGTGTCGGCGATCGTGCTCCGCGGGACCTGTCTCGGCAGGCTCTGGCTGAAGTGGTCGAGCCGCGCTACGACGAGCTGTTCACACTGGTGCAGGCGGAGTTGCGTCGCAGCGGTTTTGAAGACCTGGTGGCCGCCGGCGTCGTACTGACCGGGGGCACCTCGAAGATGGAGGGGGTCATCGAACTGGCGGAAGAGATCTTCCACATGCCGGTGCGCGTTGGCTCGCCACACAATATCAAGGGGTTGGCCGACATTGTCGACAACCCGATCTACTCCACTGGCGTCGGACTGCTGCTCTATGGCTTGCAGCAGCAACAGGACGGTACCCGTCCCGTGCGACGCCGGGAGAGCGTCAAGGAAAGTTTTATTGCCCGGCTGAAAAGCTGGTTTCAGGGAAATTTGTAATTTTTTAACGCAGTTATACCAAATGAGGGGTATTTATCATGTTTCAGATCGTGGATAGCGCACCGGATAGCGCAGAAATCAAAGTAATAGGCGTCGGAGGCGGTGGCGGAAACGCTGTCCGTCATATGATGAGCAGCTGTGTGGACGGGGTAGAGTTTATCTGCGCCAATACCGATGCTCAGGCACTCAAGGACCTGGGGCACGCCACCATCCTGCAGTTGGGTAATGGCCTAACCAAGGGACTGGGTGCGGGTGCCAACCCTGAAGTGGGGCGTCATGCTGCCATGGAGGATCGCGAACGCATCGCCGATGTTCTGCAGGGTGCCGATATGGTGTTCATCACAGCTGGCATGGGTGGCGGAACCGGTACCGGTGCTGCGCCCATTGTGGCCGATGTGGCCCGTGAGCTGGGTATTCTGACCGTGGCGGTGGTCACGCGGCCGTTTATGTTCGAGGGCCGCAAGCGCATGGCCATCGCCGAAGAAGGCCTGAAAGAACTGAAAGACCGGGTGGACTCGCTGATCACAGTACCCAATGAGAAATTGCTGCAGGTACTGGGTAAAACCACCAGTCTGCTGGAGGCTTTCAAAGCGGCCAACGATGTGTTGCTGGGTGCTGTGCAGGGGATTGCCGACCTGATTATCCGTCCCGGCATGATCAACGTGGATTTTGCCGATGTGCGCACCGTAATGTCCGAAATGGGGCAGGCGATGATGGGTACCGGCGAAGCCACGGGAGAAGATCGTGCCCGGATCGCCGCTGAAACAGCGATTCACAGCCCGCTGCTGGAAGACATCAACCTGCAGGGTGCCCGCGGTATTCTGGTCAACATCACCGCCGGTCCCGACCTGTCTCTGGGTGAGTTCTCCGATGTGGGTGACACTGTAGAAGCTTTTGCCTCCGATAATGCCACCGTCGTAGTGGGGACAGTGATCGACCCGGAAATGGGTGATCGTCTGCGGGTCACGGTCGTGGCCACTGGTCTGGGGCAGCCCGCACTGGAGCGCAAAGCTCCGTCCAAAGTTATCGACAACGGCCATGTAGCGCCAATTCACATGCGCAAGAGCAGTGGTGAAACCGACTACGATGCCCTGGAAAAACCCACCGTCATCCGGCGCGGGTCCAGTGGTGGCGAGGCGGTGGCACGCAAACTTGACCCCCGTGCCGATGCCGATATGGACTATCTGGATATTCCGGCATTTCTGCGTCGTCAGGCCGACTGACCGCCGTACGTTATCCGGACCCACAAGGTGAACCGCCAGTGACACCCCTCAAATGTCTGGCGGTTTGCTTTATGGAGCTGTGGGCAGAGTTCTGCTAGTATTGCCGACAGTTTTTTGTAATTTTGGCAGGTATTCGTAACGCATGATTCGACAGCGTACTTTGAACAACATGATTCGCGCCACGGGTGTGGGTCTCCACACTGGCGAGAAAGTCTACCTGACCCTCCATCCAGCCCCTGTCAACACCGGCATTATCTTCCGTCGAACCGACCTCGATCCCGTGGTGGAAATTCACGCCAAGGCTGAAAATGTCGGTGAGACCACCCTGTCCACCACCCTGGTGAACGGCGACGTCAAGGTATCCACTGTGGAGCACCTGTTGTCCGCCATGGCCGGCCTCGGTATCGACAACGCCATTATTGATGTCACGGCGCCGGAAGTCCCGATCATGGATGGCAGCGCCGGGCCTTTTGTATTCCTGCTGCAATCTGCGGGTATACGCGAGCAGGAAGAACCGAAACGGTTCATTCGTATCCTGAAGCCGATCACGGTGACTGATGGGGACAAATCGGCATCCCTGCGACCGTTTAACGGGTTCAAAGTGACGTTTTCCATCGATTTTGATCACCCGGTATTTCACAACCGGACCCTTAAGGCCGAAGTGGACTTTTCCACCACCTCCTTTGTAAAAGAAGTCAGCCGGGCCCGCACCTTCGGATTCATGCACGAAATTGAATACCTGCGCTCCATGGGCCTGGCCCGGGGAGGCAGTATGGACAACGCTATTGTCGTGGACGAGTATCAGGTGTTAAATGAGGACGGTCTTCGCTACGAAGACGAATTCGTCAAGCATAAGATACTCGATGCCATTGGTGACCTGTACCTGCTTGGCAACAGCCTGATCGGCGAATTTGTTGCGCACAAATCTGGTCATGGACTGAACAATGCTTCGCTGCGGCAGTTGATTGCGCAGAAAGATGCCTGGGAAATGGTCACCTTCGAAGAGGATGAAGCCGATGTGCCCATCTCCTATATCAAGCCAATGGTCACCGCCTAGCGTGGGCAGTTGTGCAGAACCAAAGAGGGTGACCGTCAACCCGTGAATATCATTTTTATCGGTAACCGCAAGGGAAAAACCTGGACGCTGACCCTGAACAACTGGGCCAAATTCCTGTTGTCCATGTGCCTGCTGGGTTTGCCTGTGTCCGGTGGTATATACCTCGGCATGCAGCTTGGTGAAAGCAAGGTGGATGACCGGCTGATGGACTACATGCAGCAGGAGCTTGCCGAGCAGCAGGCCAATCTCAATGCGGGCCGTGAAGAGGCCAGACAAAAGGTGGCGGCTCTCACCAAAAAACTGGCTGCCCTGCAAACCCGCTTGTTGAGATTAGATGCACTGGGAGCGCGGCTGGCAAGCATTGCCGATCTCGAAGACGGTGAGTTTGATTTCAGTCTGCAACCGGCTATCGGTGGACCAGAACTGGAACCCCTCGCGCTTGAGTACAGCCACACTGAGCTGGACCTCATGTTCGCCCAGCTTCAGTCCCAGGTAGAAAACCGCGAAGGCCAGCTCGGTGTCCTCGAATCACTGATGCTGGACCGCCAGCTTAATGGTCAGAGCCAACCGGCTGGACGGCCGGTGCTGAAAGGTTGGCTGTCCTCCCGCTACGGCAGACGAACTGATCCCTTTAGTGGCCACCGTGCCTGGCATAACGGCATCGATTTTGCCGGCCAGGAGGGTGATCAGATCATTGCGGTTGCCTCTGGTGTGGTCACCCGGGCGGGTCGACACAGCGGCTATGGTGAACTGGTCGAGGTGGATCACGGTGAAGGCTACCTGACACGCTACGCCCACAACCGCGAAAACCTGGTGAAAGCGGGCGATACCGTCAAGCAAGGTGATGTGATTGCCCTGATGGGCAGTAGCGGCCGCTCAACCGGTCCCCACGTTCACTTCGAAGTCTACAAGAATGGTCGTTCGGTCGATCCGGCCAGTTATATCCGGCGCACCATTCGCTAGCGCTCCCATCTGTCCAAACCCCACACCCGCACGTTTTTCAGGGCGCATTGGCGCATCTTGTGATACTGGATTTAATAATGAAACTCTTAAAGAAGCTTCTTGGCACTAAAAATGACCGTGAAATCAAAAAAATGTGGAAGACTGTTCGTCAGATCAACGCATTTGAACCGATTCTTGTGGAGCTCACCGACGACCAGATAAAAGCCAAAACCACCGAGTTCAAACAACGTGTCAGCGAGGGGGAATCTCTCGATCAGCTACTCCCGGAAGCCTTTGCCGTGGTGCGCGAGGCCGCCAGGCGAACCCTCGGGCTGCGCCACTTCGATGTGCAGATGATCGGTGGCCTGACGCTACATCAGGGACGCATTGCGGAAATGGGCACGGGTGAGGGTAAAACGCTGGTGGCGACCCTGCCGGCCTATCTCAATACCCTCGCTGGTGACGCCGTCCATGTGGTTACCGTGAACGAATACCTGGCCCGGCGGGATGCCGAATGGATGTCTCCGGTCTACGAATTTCTCGGTCTGAGTGTGGGCGCGATTATGTCCCAGCAGTTGCCAGAGGACAAAAAACGGGCCTACCAGGCGGACATTACCTACGGTACCAATAACGAATTCGGCTTTGATTATCTGCGCGACAATATGGTGCTGAGGCTCGATGATCGGGTTCAGCGGGGCCAGAAGTTTGCCATCGTGGATGAAGTGGATTCCATCCTGATCGATGAAGCCAGGACGCCACTGATCATCTCCGGTGCGGCCCAGGACAGCTCGGCCTTGTACAAGCGCATGAACAGTATGATGCCGATGCTGAAGCCCCACAGCGATGAAGAACCCGGCGACTTCATCATTGATGAAAAAACCCGCCAGATAGAACTCACCGAAGAAGGCCACAAGAAGATAGAGTCATTGCTTGAAAGTGATGGCTTACTTCAGGCTGGAGATAGCCTCTACAACGCATCCAATTTGGGCATGCTGCACCATGTGCAGTCCGCCCTCAAGGCCCACTACCTATTCCACCGGGATGTCGAGTACATCATTCAGTAGGGCGAGGTCGTCCTGATCGATGAGCACACGGGGCGGACCATGTCGGGCCGGCGTCTCTCCGAGGGTTTGCACCAGGCCATCGAAGCGAAGGAAGGAGTGAAGATCAAGAGCGAGAGCCAGACACTGGCCTCCACCACCTTCCAGAATTACTTCCGTCTCTACGAAAAACTGGCGGGCATGACCGGCACCGCAGATACCGAAGCTTACGAATTTCATCAGATTTACGGCCTTCCGGTGGTGGTCATACCCTCGAATAAACCGCTGGCCCGAAAAGATCTCAATGACCTTATCTACCTCTCCACCGAGGAAAAATACGATGCCGTGGTGGAAGATATCCGCGCCTGTATTGAAAAAAAGGCGCCGGTACTGGTGGGTACAGCTTCCATCGAAACCTCGGAGGCCATGGCGGCCCGCCTTCGGGAAGCGAAAATACCCCATCAGGTTCTGAACGCCAAGCAGCATGAAAAAGAGGCGGTGATTATCGCCCAGGCGGGGCGGCCGGGCGCTGTCACCATTGCCACCAATATGGCAGGTCGCGGCACGGATATCGTGTTGGGGGGCAATCTGGAGGCCGAGATTGCCGAGCTGACTAATCCGGACGAGGCAAAAATTGCAGCAGTCAAAGAAGCCTGGCAGGAGCGTCACGATGCGGTCATTGCCGCCGGTGGTCTGCACATTCTCGGTACCGAGCGCCATGAATCCCGCCGTATTGACAATCAGTTGCGTGGTCGGGCAGGACGTCAGGGCGATCCCGGTGTTACCCGCTTCTATCTATCACTGGAAGACCAGTTGATGCGCCTGTTCGCCTCGGACCGGGTCAAGAACATGATGCGCGCCCTCGGTATGGAGAAAGGCGAAGCCATTGAGCACCGCATGGTGACCGGTGCCATTGAAAAGGCGCAGCGCAAGGTCGAAGGTCGCAACTTTGATATCCGGAAAAACCTGCTGGAATACGATGATGTTGCCAACGATCAGCGGCAGGTCATTTATCAGCAGCGCGAAGACCTGCTGTCGGCAGATCATATCGCCGATGTGATCACGAACATCATGGCCGATGTGGTCAATCAGGCGATCGACTATTTTGTGCCGCCCCAGAGTCTCGCTGAACAGTGGGATATCCCCGGACTGGAAGAACACCTCTCCACGGAATTCGGGTTGAAACTGCCGATTCAACAGTGGCTGGATGAGGATTCCCGGCTGCACGAGGAGGGTCTTCGCAACCGTATCCAGCAGGCGATGAGCGAGCGCTATGAGCAAAAAGCTCAGACTATCGGCGAGGATATCCGCACCATTGAACGGCAGGTGATGTTGCAGGTGCTGGATACCCTCTGGAAAGAGCATCTATCGAACATGGATCACCTCCGCCAGGGTATTGGTTTGCGGGCCTACGCGGCAAA
>Ga0098041_1001089_pt1 | contig 10450 bp, 16 predicted proteins | sample 8_EtaG_FD_77066 | JGI IMG/M metagenome (GOLD analysis project Ga0098041, IMG submission 77066) | Marine viral communities from the Subarctic Pacific Ocean - 8_ETSP_OMZ_AT15162 metaG | ecosystem: Environmental > Aquatic > Marine > Oceanic | place: Pacific Ocean | collected 2015-01-08
CTAAATCACTCACTAATATATTTCCTTTAATTGCCATTCATTATTTATTTTACACGCAGTACCACGCATTTGTTTCAATTCATCATTTACTTGTACAGATGTTATAAACTCTCTACACTCACCCTCAGTCGTAAGAGGCATTGCATTTACAGCAATATTCTTACTTGGGTGTTTCCAAGTAGATGATTGAAAATTACTATTACTAGTCAAAGATTGTGAAAGTAACATAGTAGCATACAATTGGTCAACTTTATCAAATGTATCTCCAATACTATGCCCAATCACTAATCCAGCAACTGCAGCTGCACTTATAAGTAATGGGTCACCACTACTATGTGTTGCAAGCACTCCAACAACAACACCTAAACCACCGCCTATTTTTGCTTTTGATATTGGTGTGTCATCTGCCCATACACCACGAGCTGGTTGATAAAAATCTTTAGAAGTGCAGCCCGTTATAGGATTGCAACCATTGTCTGCAATCCCACTTGGTAAACCACTCATAATACAACCACTCAATGATATAGATAATACTACACTAGTTAGTAGAGTTTTCATTCTCACCTGCTGGTTTAGAGTTTATAACACTTTCAATGTTTGCTAGTGATTGTGCTTGTTCATCATCTAACCTTGATTGAACTTCTGCTTCTAGTTCTTCCCAAGCTTGTGTTGAACGAATTCTAGAATATACCATTCTATCTTTTCTCAATCTATTCATCATAATTTTAGTTGCTTCTAAATCAGAATATTCTAACAACACAAATGCACGATACTGTGTACCAGCTGGTACTACATCAAGATTTAATTGTTTGTACCCAGCAACATCAACAGTTGCAATTACATTTTTAGTAACTGTTTCTATTTCTGTTAACACACTTGTATCAACATCAGATTGTCCAATCTTTGCAACAAATGATTTTGTCATAGAATCTAACTTACCATTAATACGGTCTGCAAGAACTGTCTTTGCATTAAGTGTTGCAACATCTATTGCAAGTTGTATATCTGGTGCAGTTGCAGTACCAGCAGAATAAATATTTTTATCATGCTCTGGTAATTCTCTAAACCAATCTGGAACAACACTTACAGTTTGTTCTACTTGTTGAGTTTTATACTCAACTGTATCATTTTCTAGGATTGGTGCATCTTTATTAGTACATGCTCCTAAACCTAATATAAGTGCTGACGCACCTACTACTCCATATTTTATCATTATTTAATCTCCTCAATTTTTTCAATAACAATTTCTTTTGCACCAGAGTCTATAAAAGTATTTTTCATAACATCTCCAGCGTTCATACTACAGGCCATATAACCTACAATAATTCCAAAAATAAATTTAAACATAATTATTCACAAGTCTCCATTCTCACTCTTTGTTCGCCTATCACAGGCATTAAAACATTCATATAAATTACTTTACATGAATTCTTTACTGTTGTCAAGTCACAATTTAAGTTTTTTTTACCGTCCATAGTTTCTGGTAAAACTCTATTCATTATTTTTCTTTTTGCACGAGTTTCTGCTTGACGACAAGCATTGTCTTCTGACATGTCAGGCCCAAAAACATACTCTGCATTTGCAAGATGCCATTGACCTTCTATTCTTGATTGAAGTGTAATACGACACTTTCGAGTATCGTCTACATAAGGAAAAACATTTTTAGATTCTATTTTGGTAGATTCTATATGTCCTACATATGAAAAGTTATCATCACTTTTATAATTACATTGTTGACTATACGCTTGAAATGTAAGACTACTAATTAGTGTGGTATATAAACCAATTTTACGATAATTCAAATAACCCTCTGATAAATCTTTTCGCCATTTTTAATAATATATTTAACCAAACCACCCTTTTCGAGTCGGTCTAGCGTATCACTTGCAACTTGTTCTATCAAGCTATTCTTTTGCATAGTCCTACCAATTTTCCATGCGAAGTATATTGCTAGTCCAGCAACTATTGTATGTGTGTATGCGTCCATGTAAACCTCTTTCTTTTACGAATCACTATGTATAGTGTAACAAATATTTAGGGGTATGTCAAGACTTTTTAGAAAGGACTCCATTGTAATGTTATAGCCATTAATACAATAAGTATTACAGCAGAACATATCCAAAATTGAATAAGATGCCCACGCACAATTTTATGAACTTTCTTTTTATTTTTTTTCTTCATCTACCTTGACCTCGATATGCTTTGTAACTTTTTCTTTTACTTTTATTCATTGATGCAGTTTTAACCATTACTGGATTTGCACTTGAACTACTTTTTTTTGGTTCTCCACCTTTGTATGAACCTATATTTATTTTTTTAGCCATAATTATTCACCTTTATTTTGGTTGATATATTGTAATTAATTCTTCTTTACCTTTAACTTTAATTTTATCTAGTTCTTCAGATTCTATATTATTTAGTTGGTCTTTTGTAAATTGTGAGTAAAGAGTATTCACGATACCACCACCCTTCTTTTTATAGTTTCTTGTCTGTGCTTCTAATCTTGCAGCTAGATTAACTGCATCACCGATAACAGAATAATCAAATCTTGTACTTGAACCCATGTTACCAACTATACATTCTCCAGTATTGACTCCAGAACCTATATTAATATCTGGTAATCCTCTTTCCTTAAACTCTGCTTTCATTTTTTCGGTTTCATCTGCACATTCTATAGAAGTCTTGACAGCCATCTCTGCATGGTTTTCACAATCTAGAGGTGCGTTCCAAAACGCCATAATACAATCACCCATATATTTGTCTACTGTACCACCATTGTTTTGAACTATCTTTGTCATTCTATCTAGATAATCGTTTATTACCTCACACAATCCCTCTGGGTCATTGTTGTTTTTATAGTATTCTGATATAGGTGTAAATCCTACAATATCCATGAATAGGAATGACATCTCTTTTCTTTCCCCACCAAGTTTTAGTTTCTCTGGATTCTTTTGTAGAATAGCAACTTGTCTTGGGTCTAGGTAATGTTCGAACTGTTTCTTAATTTGTTGGCGTAATTTATACTCTTGCATAAATCTTAGGAACGCAGAACTTGACCATGCAATGAATACTGTTAATACAGGCCAACTCCAATCTACAAGATAACTATATTCTGTAAATAGGTAAAAACTACCGTAGTACGAACCACCTAACATAATTGGTAATAAGATTATACCATAATGCCATCTTAATGTCAAGACTACAATTGATATTAATAATGCAAGTGCAAATGAACTACCAAGTTCTGCTAAATCTGTCCAGTATGGTCTTGTGATATTTCTACCAGACATCATAGTTGCAATTGATGATGCGATTAAATCATGGTTTTGTATAACTCCAACTGGTGTGGGAACTGGTGCGTCTAATCCAGCTGCAGTAAGTGAAAGTATAACAATCTTACCATCTAGTTTTGGTAATTCCTCATGCAATGCATAGGTTTCTGTTCTCCACTTAAAATCTAACCAGATGTTTCCATTCTGGTCTGTCTTGATAATACTATACTTTGGTATTCGTAATGCCTCTACACCAGCAACCCCAGTTTTGATTTGATAACTTACATCTCCAGTTGCAACCCTTAATATCTCCATAGACATAGATGGGTATATCTGGTCGTCTATTTGTACTGCGAGAGGTGTTCTACGAACTACACCATCTTTCTCTGGTGCAACGATTAACATTCCTACACCGATAGCTGCTTCTGCAAATTCTTTAAGAGGGCCAACAGCAGCAGAATATCTATAGAGCCAAGGTTTCCATGACTCACCTACAGCGGCAACTCCTCTAGTAACTGGATTACCATCTGTTACCTGTGCTGGTACTTGTCCTATGATTGTGGGTGTCTTTAACAACATGTCTTGGAACTGTGGGTCTTGTTCAAATCTATCTGGTTCTGCAAATAACATAGGAAGAACAACTAATCCAGCACCCTGAGAATATAATCTTTGAATATGATTTGCTAACTCTCCTCTAGGAAATGGCCATTGACCATATTCTGATAGAGTATCGTTATTGATTTCAATCGTAACCACATTGTCTACGATTTCTGTTTGTTGTTGTCTTTGATGTGAGTCTAGTGCTTTTAATCGTAATACATCTAGTATCCATACATCATAAAATCTGATACCACATAATGCAATAATTATGAGTAATGATATAATCCATTTTTTCATGTAATCCACCATACAATCAAAGCAATAATTATTATGATATCCCACTTATTTAACATTATCTCTCTCCAAATTGATTTGAACATTCTTATTGTGTTCCTTGTGTTGTATTAATTGTACACCCTAATGCGTTACTACAAGTATTGTCTAAATTATAATTTTGAGCAGTACTTCCTTGTTGTATTAAATCAAAATCTGTACTGTACCCATCTAAATCCACTCTGGCTGCATGATTACCACTACCTCTTTGTGTTATATCTACTGTATGGCTTGCAGAGCCTAATGTAACATCTAGATAGTGTAATCCTGTATCTTCCTGTATAAATGTTCCTGTGTTACTATTTGCATTTATATCTAGGAAGATTGTTTTCTGGCCATTATCCTTTTGTGTGATTGTTAGATTATTACTTAAAGCATCTACATCTATAAATGAAAAATGTTTTGACAATGTTCCACCATCATATTGTGTAAGGTTTACTGTGTTACTATTTCCATTTAAATCTATAATTGCTCTGTGTTCGCCTTGGTCGTTTGCGTAGTCGCCTTGATTAACAGTCAAATTAGTATTATCTCCATTTATTAATAATCCTAATCCATTCTCATCACTACTACCAGTAGTTGTAACATTACCTTGTTTTATATCAAGTGTAACATTATCGCCTGTTATCGTTGCATTTCCAGACCAATCAGTATCTACGATAAAATTATCATTACCATCTTGTCTTATATTTGCTGTAAAGCCTGCACCACTCTGAGTTATACAAACATTACAACCATTTTCTATATCAGCATTTATAGCTGCCGTTTTTGTTGTAGATTGTGATGATGTGATTGCTACACCAGTACTATAGTTTGTTGCCAACATAGTACGCATAGCGTTCATCCAATCTTTATTTGTTTGTGTATAGTAACCACTATGAGAGTTAAAGTTTATATCTGTTATAACAATAACTTTACCTGTATATGAATTACTCAAGTCATCACCATACCATACAGCACCTATAATATCTCCATCACTATCTTTTGCAAACCATGTACCATTACCAATAGCAGTCATTTTACCAGCTGCTGATAGTGTAATTGTACCACTAAAACTTGATAGCCATGACTCATTTGTATTGTGTTGAGTTGCACTATTGTTTGCATTAGACGTTCCATATGTAGTAGTACCACCACCTAATTCATCTTCAATGAAATCCATTATACTGTTATTTCTAGTTGTAAAGGAACTATGCTCAGTTTGAAGATATAATGTACCTCCTCTTGCAAGTAATGCTTTATAGTGTGTTTGTATTGCTGATGTCATAGTATATGAATTACTGTAACGCACATCATATATTTGTTCATATGATGTAGTATCAGTTGGAAAACTACTACTTGTTATATTAACAGAGGTTACAGTATGGCCTGCATCCTCTAATCTATTTTTCCATTTCGAGTGAGAGTTAGCATACCCTTGATGTATAATCAGAACATCTTCTGCGTAAGATATACTAGCGTATATTAATATCAATAGTACTGTTATAACTTGTTTCATTTGTGTGTATCTCTGGGACTTTACTACCCCTTTGGTTTATGTTAATTTTGTGACCACCATCTGATTGGTTTACAGTAATATCAATTACACTACTATCCCATTCTCTAATCATCTGGACTTGGTCACCCTCTATAATAGTTGTAACAAGAGTTGATGGATTATATCCAGCCACTCTACCATCTTGATTACTAAATGCTGTTTTCTTTTTATATGCTTTGTTTAATTCTTCTAAAATGTTTGCTAAAAAGTTTTGTAGTAAATAGTCAACATCTAATCTTGTAAAACCACCTTCTTCCTCTTGTCCTTCGCAAACTTCATCTAAACAATTTTTATCAATCTCTTTTCTCTCATCTAAAAAGTTAGCTAATTGTTTTTTCTTTTTTTCTTCTTCTTTAATACCACCTTCTTCTTCTTTTTTCTTAGGTGGTCTAATAATTAACATATTGTTAATCATGTTTTCAGTCAAGTCTAAAATTGTGGGTGGTGTTGGTCTTTGTTCTCTTGAACCAACTGTTGTTGCTTGAAATGCTCTACTCAATACCACTTGACCAATATCAGATTCTACTGCAATCTCTCCTACAGTTCCATCTGCATTAGGCAATAGTATGATAAGAGATTGACCTATCTCATCAACCGTCATACTAAACGCAGTACCACGCACAAGTATCTTTGCTGTAGGTGTTCTAATATCTACATTCTGATTATCTAGATGTGCAATATTACCACTTGCGTATCGTACTGTACCAGCGGCAATATTCATTACTAACTTTGATGTAGATGGAGCGCTGGGGTCATAGATAAATTCATCTATTACAAGTTTACTTTGAGGGCTCACAGCCACATTGGTATCGTCTACAAATGTGATACCAATGTTTCCTTTTCCTGTAATGACATTATCTTTAAACATAATGTCTGAGTCTTTCTCAAGAGCAGACTCCTCTCCACCTCTTTCAACAGAAGTTACACCGTCTTGTTTTACTACACTACCAATTGCAGCTGCATAAACCAATTGTGGTATAAAAAATAATAAAATACTAATCCGTAATAGTAACATCAACATCAGCTGCACCCACATTAGTTACAGTTAAATCAACGTGTGTGCTATTTGCTCCTGTTTGTGATATATCAAAATCACTAGCTGCACAAGAACCAGTACAAGTTAATATTGTATCGTGAGCACCAGCGCCTGTGTGAGTAATATTGATATCAACATCATCTGAGTCTGTACCAATATTAATATCTGTTACTTTTTCATCACCAGTATTAGATGAATTTTCTATAAGTGCGATATCAATATCATCACCAACAACATCAACTGTAATAGCTGCATTGTTAACAACATTTGTAGTACCGACTGTATATGAATCTAAAGCACTACTACCAGTTCTATTAATTAAAATTTGAGTATCAACTAAAGCATAAGAACTTGTACCAGCAGTCAATTTTGTTTCATTGGTATTACCAGTTGAACCAATTCTTAAATCAGTAGCATTAGATGTACCAGCACCAATATAGTCAGCATCTGCACCACTAGTTCCAGTACCAATAATAGTATTGCCAGAACCAATTAAGTCAATATCAACACCTAAGTTAGCACCTGTCAAATAAAGTTTTTCACTTGAACCACCGACACTATTACTATTACCATCTATTGTAACATCTAAATCTAATGTTGCTCCAGATTGTACAATATACACATTACTATCTGCATAACTCACACTTGCCATAATAAACATAATAAACACAAGTATGATTTTTTTCATTTACTTTTCCCTTCTATTTCGAGTTCTCATAATCACTTATCTCCTCTTTACATTTATCTCTTTGTAAAGCTTCATGCAAATCATAATCACAAGGCATTTTAGGAACTGTATGCACAGCTTTAAATTCCCATAAACCTTTCCTCTCACCCTCATAAATTAATTCCATAACGGCAGCATCTATTGCTTTTCTTACTGCATAAGTTGCTGATTCATTTTCTGTATAACCAATCTCCGTTTCTAATAACTTTGTTCCAGCATCTAAAAATTTAAATACTGTCGCAGATTGTTGAGCACTCCATATAGTTTTTTCTGTACTAATTGCAAGTAATACTTCTCCAGTTTGTACAGATATTAATCTTATACCTATTGATACGGTATCTTCTCTAAATTGAGATGATGCACCAATACCCAACATTCTTGCACCCAAACCACCAGTTTGAGTATTTGTATCGTAACCCACGATACCACCTTCTATTAAAACTCCAGCAAATAATAATGGTGAAATAATATCTTTATCACCAAATGTTTCTCTTGTTTGTCTTATTATCTGTCTTTCTTTTATTAGGTTTTCAAGAGCTCCTCTTTCTACTACTTGAAACCATTCTCCCTTACCAGCATTTTTCAATGACTGGATTAACCAAATATGTCCACCCTGTGTTACAGCAGTACTAATCAATGCCATACTTTCTGAAGGTTTTCTCTGCCCTGTCAAATCCGTAAAGGAATATACAGCAATCGGCACCTTCATCTTTGGTGGCGTTATTTGTTCTAGTTTCTTAATGAATATTTTAGGTTGAATTGTTGGGGGGTCTAAAGGTATAGTTGAACACCCAACTATCAGACTAAAACTGGAAATCATTAAGAGGTAAAGTAATTGTTTCATTACCGTCTGGCCCATCTATAACTAATGTTACTATATCATTAGTGCTATCTTTCGTGTATGTCATTGTTGTTCCGTTAAACGTCATTGTACCTGTGCAATTTGTACCCCCAGAGTGTCCTTCAAGTTCTTGTGCAGATGGTGCTACTGTTGCACCACTACTGTATGTTGTTCCACATGCTTCACCAAACATAGAATCTGTTAATTGTTTAGAAAACTCTGCATATATTCTTGATTCCATATTATCTAAAAACTTATTAAAGTTTGAATTCTTTTTAGCAGCTTCTCTTGTTTTTTCTTCTGAAATTTGTTTTGCTTTTATTTCTGCTTTTCTCGTAAACTCTTGATTTTCTATTGTCAAAAAATGAGAACTTGTACCCACACCACTAAATGATGGTGATTTAAATTTATGTACTAAATCTCCAGCAGTAGTTTCTTTACACCACCATAATACAAGAATAGTACTTAAAAACAAAACGCCAACAATTTTACTCGTTAGATTGTTCATCTTTTTTCTTCTCCTGTTTATTCAATTCTATAATCGTGTTTATCTTCTGGTCTAACCTTATCATATCATTATCCAACATTCGTATTCTATCAATCAAAGCAATCAATGTTTTCATTGCATTACCAAGTGTAGGTAGGATTTCAGTTGTTACGAATTTCCAAATGTAGTATATGAAATATGACATGCCAACAGCGACTACTGTGGGTACACCATACTGGTTTACCAAATCAACTATCTCTTGCATTAGTCTTTCCTTGCGTCCTCTTTACCATCGGCAGCAGACATTCTTCGTACATCTGGCTTTACACCCAATGTATGACAGATTAATGCATCAAGTCTGACTATTTCATTATTCATAGTCTTCACTCTATTATCAAGCGCTGATATCATACCATTAAGTGTTTTAGCACTATTCACCACAGAATTCAGTATATATTTCAACAACATGATAATGAAAAATCCACCACCTATTACAGCCGCAATGGAAAAACCTAAGTCTGCGATTAATTTAAATGCTTCCAAAGGTCATCTCCTATCAACACTATTTAGGTGTGTCAAATATTTGACTTGGTGTATTTATTTGACTTTTGTATTGGTGTGAAGTTTGACAAAGTACTCTGCATCTACCAGTACTAGGGGTTTGTGGTTGTTTCTTTTGAGGACTACTATGGGTTCATAGTCTTTTGAGTTTTCTTCTGCTTGTTTGTAAGATTCCCAAATATTGATTTTTTCTTGATTTTTACATTCAACAGAATATGGGAATGATTCTCTAGCAGCCCTTGCCATTATCAAATCTTCTCCACCAGCACCCATAGAACGACTCTCTATATCTTCTGGGTGTATATTTAATTTTTCTATAAGTACATCACGAATCCATTGTTGAAGTCGTCTGCCTTTCGCTTTAGCTGATTGCGTCCTCATAATTTTTAATCCTATTTTTTATATCTTCATCATGCTCATAAATTTTTTCTAATGGTAATACAGTAGATTTTACATTTTTAAAAAAGTAAACGAAAGTCAATCTTTCTTCACCATCTGTATAATATTCATTGGCTGTATGATATTGGTTAGAATCGAATATTACACACCTATTGTATATATTTTTTACTTCTGTAACTAATTCAAATCTTTTATACATATAATCTAATGTTTTTTTAATATCTGTTTCTAGTTTTAATAGTTTATTTTTTTCAAAAATATCATTCCTATATCTTTCAATTTTAGGTGTCACATCTAAGTCATGTATATTGAAATCACTATATTCATCTTTTAATCTGAATATTGATGTACCACTATTTGGATTAATATTTGGAGTTAAATATACAACACCAGCAAATGTTTGATTGTCATCTACATGTATCCAACCTTTATTAGCTAAACTATCTTTGATATCAGAAAATCTTTCAACTTTTTGAAACATAAGATATGAGTCTTCCCAAGTTACTTGTGTATACCTCATATCAAAATATATACTTAATATTTTATTTGCCATAAAATCTTGTAAAGATTGGTCTATACTATATAATTTTTTACTACGTTCTCCAGGCCATTTACCTTCTGGGTCTTTTTCATAAGATAAAGATAAAGCAAACTTTC
>Ga0098041_1001098_pt1 | contig 10390 bp, 5 predicted proteins | sample 8_EtaG_FD_77066 | JGI IMG/M metagenome (GOLD analysis project Ga0098041, IMG submission 77066) | Marine viral communities from the Subarctic Pacific Ocean - 8_ETSP_OMZ_AT15162 metaG | ecosystem: Environmental > Aquatic > Marine > Oceanic | place: Pacific Ocean | collected 2015-01-08
AACTTCACTAAAACTTGGAAACCAAAAGTTGTAAACTCTGAAGGAAAAGGAGTTGTTAATTGGAATCCAGCAACAGGTATTTTAGGTCCTATAGACAATGGTTTAGAATTAGAAATTTTTCATTCTAACGAGCCGGCTGTAATTGGAACAAGTCCACCAACCGTTAAAGTTATCGTTGATTCATTAGTAGGTACAAATGTAGATGGAACCGAGCACAATATTACAATTGGTATGATACTAACTAGTCATAGTGACGGCGCTACCGATTGTGTTTTTGACGGATCAGCTGGTTTAGAAGAGTTAGCTATTTACAAAATTACAAAAATAGAAATTACAAATGCTATTAGTGCTTTTGAATTACACTTAACTGGGTATAGAAAGATATTATCAAACGCCGATGTAACTATAGGTTCGCAAGATATAGCAGCTCATAAAATATTTTCAGAACCTTCAACAACTGGCCCGGTGATTAATCAGAAAATGATTTTTAAACAACCAACGATGAATGGGTATAGCCAGTATTCTGTAAATAGAATTAACGCTCAAGATCCAACAAATTTAGGTTGGAATATTAATACTCCTGGTATAATGGCTATTGGTTATAATTTAGATTTTATTGAACAAATAGATTTAGATGCTAATTTAGATCCAGTTATATCTGAAAATCCAGCTATTTGGGAAACTGAGCCTAAAGAGCCTGTAGATTTAGATTTGTATTACGAAGCTAGTGGTTATTATCCGTTTAAATTAGATGATTATGATTCAGCATTACTAATAGCGCCTGTAGGTTCTAAAATTGAATCTGTAAATTCAATATACATGCAACCCGGTACTATAGTTGGCTCTGTAAGTGTAGTTGCTGGAGCCGATTACAATGACTTAAGTATAACATTATCAAGTCCAGCAGATTTTGTTACTTATGCAGATCCTAACACAGGTTTACAACAAGCTGGTACGCTTGTAAATTGGGATCCTGATAATCCCAATGATTATATCAGTGTTGGAGATAGGTTGAGAATTACAAAGCCAAATGGTGAGATTATTGTTGTTACTATAAAAAGCTTTGGAGATATTGACGCTAACAATAGAACGCAAGAATTTATTGTAGATGGTCAATTATATGGCATAAACACTAATTACGTTTTAAATTGGCACAACTGTTATTCTTTTGGAAATGGCGTTGAGTCTAATAGAATTAGAGACAATTTTAACTTACCATTTATTTCTAATGGACCAAGAGTATCTACAACTTGGGAGGGAGACTACAACCAAGAACATAGAAAATATGGATTAATATACTCTGGTTTATACAATACAAATAGTGGTGTGAATAATTTAAATCAATTTATAGCTGCTGAAAAAATAACAAAAGATATAAATCCTATATACGGTAGCATACAAAAACTACATTCAAGAGATAGTGATTTAGTAACGCTTTGCGAAGATAAGTGTTTGAGAATATTAGCAAATAAAGATGCTGTATTTAACGCAGATGGCAACGCAAACTTAACGGCAACAAACAATGTTTTAGGTCAAACTATACCTTTCAGTGGTGAGTTTGGTATATCTAAAAATCCAGAATCTTTTGCTTCGGAATCATATAGAATTTACTTTACAGATAAAGTAAGGGGTGCTGTAATGAGATTATCAAAAGACGGTTTGACACCTATATCCATGTACGGAATGAAAGATTGGTTTAGAGATAATTTAAAGTTATCAACTAAACTAATAGGTAGTTATGACGATAAAAAAGGAGAATACAATATAACACTAAGAGATATAAATAAAACAGTTTCTTATAAAGAAGATGTGAGAGGTTGGGTTAGTTTTAAATCTTTTATACCTGAGTTTGGTGTTAGTATGGCTAACAATTACTATACTATGAAATTTGGTAAACTATTTGAGCACCACAAAGAAATAGGCGTTAATAGAAACACTTTTTATGGAGGTTTTATTAGCTCAAGTTTAAACGTTATATTAAACGACGGGCCAGATAGTATAAAATCTTTTCATACATTAAACTACGAAGGTAGTCAAGCTAAAATTGACCAAGTAATTGCCAATACTTCTTTAACTTTTGAATATCAAAACAATGGTTTTGCCACTAATTATAACGATCAAGAATATTACAACCTAATACCAAGAGACGGTTGGTACTCAGATTCTATTATAACAGATCAAGACGAAGGTTATACTACTAACTTTATAGAAAAAGAAGGTAAATGGTTTACAAAAATGAATAAGCGTATTGATATAAACCAATAAAATGAATACAGATACTAGTAATTTTAGTTTTCAAGGTATTGGCGTTGCTGGAGACGTAAGTGTTTATGGATGTATGAATCCAGCAGCTTGCAATTACGATCCTTTAGCTGTGATAGAAGATAATTCTTGTATATTGCTTTTTGGTTGTACAGATCCTAACGCGGATAACTACGATGCTACTGTTAACGCGCAGTGTGATGATGGTTCTTGTGATTATAGCTCCAGTATCGTTAATGGTTGTACTGATCCTACGGCATTTAATTATGATCCATCTGCCAATACCGACGACGGATCGTGTATTCCTTGTGTTAACGGGTGTACAGATATTACAGCTGTAAACTTTGATGGATCAGCTACTTGTGATGATGGTAGTTGTATAGGAAATGTTTACGGTTGCACAGATGATACAGCTTGTAATTTTAATCCATCTGCAACATCTGAGGATGGTAGTTGTACTTACTATGGTTGTATGGATCCTGGTTACATGGAGTATGATGCAAGTGCTACCTGCCCGTGCCCAGAAGAAAATGGCGTTAGCGAGTGTTGTATTACGCTTGTAATATACGGATGTACGGATCCAACTGCTTTTAATTACTCGTCTGCCGCTAATCAAGATGATGGTTCATGTATTGCTGTTGTAAATGGATGTACAGATCCAAAAGCAACAAATTATGATCCAAATGCCAATGTAAACGATGGCTCGTGTACTTATGAGGGTTGTACAGATCCACTAGCAGATAACTATGATCCAACGGCAACTATCGACGATGGTAGTTGTAGATATAGCGGTTGTGTTAACGGAATGGATGTGGCATTTATACTTGACTATAACTCTCAAATGAGTGGTATAGTCCAAACTTTAAAATGGTCAGGAGCCTCACAGATAGGTCAAGCTATAGCAAATGAAACCGCGGCTACCAGTGGAAATGCTGATTATCAATTAGCATTAATTACAGCGGATGCATGGACCGGTCAAAACGGTGTTGGTTATTATGAGTGTAATTATAACTTTTGCCCTGATTTTAGTTCTTATGGTAATGCAAATATGCTTGATAGCAACTCTGATGTAGGTACTGATGGAATGGTTTATAACGCTCATCTGTGGGCATATTTTTACCAAAATAATAAAAACTATTTTCAATCAAGAATGACAAAGTTAAACGGTGGTGGTAACAACGCTTGGTGTGTTCACATGGGAGATAGTGTAGGTGCTACTGATGGTCAATGTACTGATTGGATTGCTAAACGTATCACTACTGATTCGTTTCCAATACTAGATCCATTCGTCAATACTGCTGGATGGCGAGGGGGTAGTGTGGCTAAATGGATTATAATTATAACAAACCGTCTTCCAGGTCACCTTGAATCAGAATTTACACCTAACGTTTGGAGTGAAATACAAAGTTTAATTTCAGATGGTATAGCAAATCAATTTAAATATCTTGTTTTTGGTCCAGGAGTAGATTTAGACGGAGATGATGGAACTGGAAATCTTGTATATCCTTGGAGAGAACTAGCAAATCAAACCGGCGGAAGTTACGATGCTAATGCAAATCCTTCTACAATAATATCACATATACAAAGTAATTGTAATTAATAAAAAACATGGCTATAAACACAAGCGATTTTAGTTTTCAGGGTATTGGTATTATTACTAGTATAAACGTTGAGGGTTGTACAGATTCTGATGCGTTAAATTACGATCCTAATGCGACTATAGAAGACGGATCTTGTGTTGACCCAGTTTTAGGCTGTATGGATCCTTTCGCAGATAATTTTGATGACACAGCTAATACAGATGACGGAAGTTGTGATTATAGTAGTAGTCAAGTTTTAGGTTGTGATGATGTTACAGCGTGTAACTATAATCCGCTAGCTAACACAAATGATGGGTCATGTATATTGCCTGATGGTTGTACTGATCCTACAGCAACTAATTATGATGCCTCGGCAGTATGTGATGATGGCTCTTGTACTTATTTAGTTGTAGTTAATGGATGTACAGATCCTGCGGCTAATAATTACGACGCTTCAGCCAACACAGATGACGGCTCTTGTACTTATACTGTTAGCGGTTGCACGGATCCTATAGCCACTTGTAATTACGATGCAACAGCTACTATAGATGATGGTTCATGTATTTATCCGGCTGGATGCGATGATTCTAACTACGTAGAATATGATGCCTCTGTTACGTGTCCTGATAATTTAAACGACTGCATTACAATTTCAGTTCTTGGATGTATGGATTGTGGTACTTATTGGGAAGACTTAAATAACGCTTTCTGTGATGGAGTTTCGGCCGCTTCAATACTTGGTTCTACTAACTATAATCCTTTGGCTACCGCTGATGATGGTTCTTGTATTCCAGTTGTTTATGGATGTACAGATGCAAACTCTTGTGAATTTGATGATGATGCTACTGTTTCTGATGGAAGTTGCACTACATATCCTCCTTCAAACGCAGATTGTGATGGAAACTGTTTAGATGGCTTTGTAGATGTAAATGGGGTATGCGTTACTGAAGTATTTGGATGTACGGATGACACTTATACCGAGTATAATCCAAGCGCCACGGTAGACGATGGATCGTGTAGTACACTTGTAGTATTAGGTTGTACAGATTCTGATGCGTTAAATTACAACCCTTTGGCCAACACGGATGATGGTTCTTGTTTAACAGCGGTAAATGGATGTATGGATGCTTTAGCATGTAATTATGATGCTTCAGCCAACACAGATGATGGTAGTTGTGATTACGATTGTTACGGCTGTACAAATGACGCCGTTGGGAATAACCCGGATGCGAACGGTGTATGTAGGGATTGGTATGACGATCCTTTAACCGGGACAGCTTGTGGCACTTTGGGTTGTTGCGGCGCGGGTAATGGGTGGTTAATGACTAATTACAACTCTTACAGCACCAATGATGCGTCCGCAATAGCTAGTCAATGGACGCCAAGTGATGGTATTACCGCTCCACATTTAAGGGGTTGTTGCGAACCTGGAAAGTGTATTGGTGATGAGCATGGAGGCGGAAGGATTTTCTGGGTGGATGGGCTTGGTGGAGGTCTTACAGCTTACAGTGGGCAATATTTATATCCAACGGGAAACCCTGTGTGGATTTGGGGTAATCCCGATAATAACTATGGTAACACTGGTTGCACAGGGGAAACACCAGGAGCTGATGGTTTTGGGCTTTTAACAGGGGATCAAAATACGACTGATATGTATACGGCATGCCAAGGATATGTAGCTGGTTATGTTAGCACTAGTACCACGGGTGGATACAGTGATTGGTTTATACCGTCGCAGCATGAAATGATTTTGCTAGGAAGGATGCTTGGAAAAAACACAAGTCAACAGAATTACAGGGGAAGTTATGGAAATGGAAAAAACTCTAACGGTGATAGTCTTAAAGATATAATGAATTATAATGATAATTTTCTGCTTTGGACATCTACAGAAAGTATTGATTTCCCAGCTACCCAAGCTTATGCTACTAATACTTTTGGTAATCCACAGGATATTAACAAATGCTCGTTCAATGGGATACCTTGCTTATTGGGTAATGTCTCTAACGTTTTCAAACAACAAATAAGACAGTTTTAAAAACCTAAAAAAAACACTATGTTAGTAATTCAACTTCAAGGTATTAATTATTTAAACACTTCGCTACAAGTTGGTGATTTAATATATCGTACTCAAACAACTAATTTATTAGATGGTAGTAATAAAAAAGGATCTGATATCAACGCTAGTGATAGAGTGGGTTATTTAAGAAAAATTGAAAACATACCGGGCACTACAACATATGATTTATATGTTGACGATGATGGTTTTAATGCTAGTGTAGCCAACGGCGATTACATTATGTTTTCCAAATACAATCAATCTGATGAAGACATAAAAGGTTATTATATGGAAGTTAAATTGATAAACAATTCAAAACAAAAAGCAGAGCTATTTACTTTAAGTTCTGAAGTTACTGAAAGTAGTAAATAAAAAAACAAATAAATGTCATATCACAATATATCACCGAATAGAGAAAAAAGAGGATCAAGATCGGGTCTAACTGGCAATAGATTTAGTGAAAATAGCGCAATTATAATTGGTGATAAAAAAATAATAAGAGATTTTATAATTAACACTAATGATATTAAAGCCGCTGGAGAAGTGAGAAGTTTTACCATTACAGGAACTAGAGGCGCTGTGTTTAGTTTAGAGGTTAAAAACGGTAGCAACTACTATAACTTTCAAACTAATTTATTTCAAACTGCCGAAACTAAATTAAGTAATATTACTTTAACGTCGGGTACTTATACAGGACAAGTAAAATTTCCAAAAGTTTCAGCAGGCGCTGAGTATGATTTATTTTTATATTGCGAAACTAATGAAGACACTATACATGCTGGGTATAGAGAGGTAAGATTTGCTGATGACAGTATAGATATAAATTCTTCTACAGGTTCTAAATCTAATTTAGTGCAAAAGATAATATACCAAACTCTAGATGTTATAATGACTCTTAATAGCTTTTCACCTAACGGAACTGTTACCGGAACTATTGGCTCGCAAACAATAACAACTTCTAGAAATAGATCTACTGGTAAAATACCATTTTCATTTAACTTTGATGTGACTTCTACTAGAAGTTTAACTGTAGACAGACAGCCGGTTGATACTGATGTATTAACATTTGTTACTGGAGCAATAGGATCGGAACCGGTAAATATATCAGGGGAAGATATATACCCAAGCGTTACACACGCGGATAAAGTTGTAAACGGTGATTTTAGTAGTGGAGCGACGGATATAACTATGGACGATGATGTTGTTGGAATAATGTCTGTAGGCGATAGAGTAACTGGTAATGCAGTTTTAGATGCTAGAACCCAAGCTACTGCTGTCACAGTAACAGTTGTTGGTACCGCTGAGACTTTAGGGGTCAAAGTGTTTAGATTGTCAGAGTCAATTGCTATTAATGACGATGAAACATTAAGTTTTAGCAACAGAAGAAATCATAGATGGCCAATTTCGGCAACAGCGTTTGATGTCGGTAAAATAACAGCTGGCATGAGAGCCATTCCAGGCGTTTATTTTGCAAGTCAACCTAAAGTAGCTGAATATTTAGAACAAACAACCGTGCTAGAGGGGGAAATAGGTGAATACAAAGTTGATAAAGTTAAAGTTCCAGCATTAGATACTTTTAGTATAAAACCAATTATATCAAGAAACGGAACCACAAAGGTAGCCACAGCGACAACAGGTTCAAGTACAACACCTATTAATATAACTTTTGATAAACAAGCGTTATTATCATTTGCTGGTCAATCGGTAAAAATATTTAGCTATGGAAGTTCTGAAATAAAACATTTAACCAGTTACGATGTGGAGTTCAGTGATTTAGCTGTTTCTTTAAAAGAAATAAAAACGACAACAACAGCCGCCGTTACCAATAGCACTAGTGTTCCTATCGCTGATAGAGCTGGTATTATGGATGCTATTAGCGGTATAAGTGGTATAGGTATCGATACTACTATAGTTGGTACGGATACTGTAAATGGAGCTGTTAGTGCTGCTTCTAAAATAGTTATGGATGCTAACGTTGCTAACACTATGAGCGTTGGAGATAGAGTTGTTGGCGCTGGAATATCTGAATTATCAACAGTTACCGTAACAGCTTTAAATCCCGATGGTGATAACGTTAAAGAGTTTTCTGTTTCAGAAGCCGTTACTATTAGCGATGGAGTTACATTAAGTTTTGTTAATAATAATAGAACTCCAAAAGTTGTAAGTGGTGCTGGGTCTGTTACTGGTGCTGGCACCGTGGTTCTTAGTGCGGCACAAACTTTACAAAATGGAGTGGAACTAACGTTTCCAAGAGCAAGTACCACTGCTACTATAACTGGTAATATAAAAGTTAACAAAGTAGGTAATGAAAATATAACTTTAAGCTTTGACTTAGAAAAGCTACTTACCATGCATTAAAGTAAATTAGTGGCAAAAAGTGTGACTATTATAAGTATAAATTAAAAACAATAAACATGTTAAATGTACTAATACCAGCTGCTGTAGGTTTGATGACAGCTAGCAGCCAGAGAAAAGCGGCTAGAAGAGAAGCTGATTTGGCTCGTCAAGAAAGAGAAGAACAGCAAGCTATTTTAGAAAAACAAAAACAAGAATATAGAAATATACAGTTTACTAATCCATACGCTGGTATGCAAAATCAATTTGCTGAAAATGTATTTGAAGATTTAACTGTAAACCAACAGCAAGCTCAGTTTCAAGCTCAACAAGGAGCTCAACAAAGAGCTAATATAATGGCAGGGTTAAGAGGCGCTGCAGGTACTAGTGGTATAGCAGGTTTAGCGCAAGCGTTAGCAAATCAAGGGCAATTACAAGCACAACAAATATCTGCTGATATTGGAAAACAAGAGGCAATGAATGAGAGACTAAGGGCTCAAGGTGCTTTACAAGTGCAAAAAGGCGCTGCCGCTGTAGACTTGCAAACAAGAGCTGGAGAGGCTATGGTTCAACAAGCTGAGTCTGGTAGACAAGCAACTCTTTTAGGCATGCAGCAAAGTCAAGCCGCTGGGGCTAATCTCTCTTACCAACAGCAATTAGCAAATCAAAAAGCGGCAAATCAATCAGCTAGTGAAATGCAAACTAAAGCGCTTAGTGGTTTGTTTGGTAGTGACGATTTTAAAGATTTTACAGGCAGTGGGTTTGGTAATTTAGGTAACGACCTATACAACATAACAGGTGGTGGTAGAACAAAAATTGGTGGTGGAACTATTACTAATACTGGATACTAAAAATAAATAAATATGGCAACAAAAGGAGGAGGTGGTAGTTTATTAGGAAAAGCAGATTCAACGTTAGTTCAAGGCTCTTATAGAGAGGCAGCGGCGGATAGACCAGCTGATCTTTCAAAATTATATCAAAGACGTGCTGATAAGTTTGATGATTTTTTAGGTATGGTAGGTGAAGCGTTTGATACACAAACAAAGCTAGATAAAGAAATAGAAGCAGAGACAAAAGAAATATTAGGTGCTGCAGAAAAAAATTTATTTTCCGGTAAGATACATGAAGGTTATCAAGATGTATCATATAACGCTGTTACTGCTGCGGCTAATAAAATAAAAGATTTTAAAGGTGATAAAAATAGTTTAGAGTTTAAAAAATTACAACAAAAATTAACTAGACTTGCTGATGTAGCCGGTCAAAATGAAGAGATTTTTACTAAGCTAACGACTACTAAATTATCATCTATTGGTAGTGGTGATGATTTAAAGCTGTTTAAGCAAATGGCAAATGATTATAACAACGGTACTAATGTTAGCAATGTTACTTACGATGAAGAGCTAGGAGATTATGTTTTTACTTTAGAGGGTACTGATGTTAAAAAAACAATGTCACAACTGCAAGAGTCATTAAACACAATAGATCCTGCTGGTCCATTGCAAAGCGCTGAAATACTAGCTGATGTAGCTAAAAACGTAAACCAAAGAGAGTGGGATGATGCGTATCAAAATGATATTACCAACAGATATAAAAAAATATTTGAAGATCCAAACAAAAAACATAACGTTATGTTAGAAGCTTTGCCGGGCAAAAATTACAGTCTTTACGAGGCTATTGACGGTAAAGACACTGGAATACAAGCTGAAATATTTGATGCACTTGTTGGCGCTAAATTTGACTATGATGACGATGGTAATGATGATACTATAGAAGAGTACAATAATTTAACGCCTGATAATTTAAGGAAATTAAAAAACGCTATTAAAAGTGGTCCTGAAAGCGATGAAATAGTTGCTAAAATGATGACTAAATATGCAGCTGAAGATAATTATAAAATAGGTGAAAACTTAAGAAAAGAAGATCCTAATAAAGGTTTAACCGCTGGTCAACGGCAGACTAATCGTCAAAAAAACGAAGCCTATGATACTGCTTTAAAGGCTTATGAAGGTAAAGCAGGAACAACACTTTCGGGCTGGGATGGTAAAACAGCAAAATTAGAAAAAAGTGATGACGGTAAGTGGGTTTGGAATACTTATGATAAAAATGGAAAATTGGCGGATATGGTATTTCCTTATACAGAAGAACCTAACATGGGATT
>Ga0098041_1001102_pt1 | contig 10343 bp, 7 predicted proteins | sample 8_EtaG_FD_77066 | JGI IMG/M metagenome (GOLD analysis project Ga0098041, IMG submission 77066) | Marine viral communities from the Subarctic Pacific Ocean - 8_ETSP_OMZ_AT15162 metaG | ecosystem: Environmental > Aquatic > Marine > Oceanic | place: Pacific Ocean | collected 2015-01-08
GCAACTCGTCTCGGAGTAGGTCATCATGGAATGCTTCTTCTTCATACTGGCCTGTGCTGAACCTTATGTTGTCAAGAACAGCTTGATCCAAGTTTTTGTCTGTTGTCATTCTATAGTCTTGGAGGTCTTCTAACCCTTCCATGCCTTCATCATACTGAGTTTGAGTAAGGGCTCGGAGTTGAGTCATCAAGTTGTCTTCATCAGTCCGGAACGTCTCAAGCTCGTCTTGCCACTCTTCCGCCGCAGTAGTGATGCTTTGGTCACCAGTACGCGCCTGCCTTAAGGCGGCGGCTCTCAGTCTTCGCGGCATCCCTGCTTCTCTCTGTGCTTGCTGTCGTGCCCTGTCTTTACGAACACTTTCGAGATCTGCGATCTGTGTCGAAAAATTGTTCATTAAGGCATCATAAATCTCTTGTTGTTCTTCGGCATTTGTACCACGCTGTTCAGCTATGTCCCGTGCATTTTTCATAACTGTTTCTTGTTCAAAAGCTTCTCTTCTCTGAACCTCATCATGACGCTCGTCCCACTGCCTAGCTGTCTCTACGTCTCCGATGAATCCCATACCTTGGTTTACCAATTCGCGATGATAGCCTCTTTGCTCTCTTGAAGCTGTCAGCGCATCTGAATCGCCCGTAAGTGCGTCTAGTAATTCTTGCAATTCTTCATCTGTTGTCTCTTTCTCTACTTCTTGCTCAGATCCCTCTTGTGGGGTTGCCCCCGCAGTCTCAGGTATGAAAGCTCTTAACTTCTTTAGTGACGCTGGATTATCTAGCCTCTCCCAGTCCACGGTTTCAATGCCACCCGGATTGTCTGCAAGTATAGCTTCATAAACTTCTGGATGCTCTGCCGCCATCCGTAGTGATCGTTGACCTGCTACAAGAGCGGCGGGGGCTCGTCGTACATAACCTATTTCTCTAAGTTGTTCTAGCGCATTACCAAAGGCATCACTTGCATTGCCCAATCCCATCCGGTCCACCGCCGAATCTGGATAAAGCTGTCCTCCCTCAGTAGCATCAATTTCTGCCAATTGCGCTTCAAAAGCTTCCCTGTCACCTTGGGATTCCAACATTTCATTTATCTTTTGCCACGCTCGCCTTCGCACGGCTCCATCTAAACCAACACCTAAGTCTTCTGGTCTCGGCTGAAAAGTATGCCCTATTTTTGGTCCACCGCCTCCCAAGCCTGTCCCAAGGATCCCTGTGCCGCCTGTCCGCTGTCCTTGCAAATATTCTCCCGCTACCCTAGTTGCCTCCGCCTCCAACGCGGCTTCCGCCGCCTCTGCCTCAGTAAGCTCCTCATCTTCGTCGCCTACCAGATCACCCTCAAAATACCCGCGAATTACACCACCGCCTGCCATGCCACCTGCGATGCCCGTGGCTAGGCTTGGGTCACCACCTGCTTGGTTGGGATCCACATCGGGAATACCGCCCAGCTTTGCCATTGTTTTATCTACAATCTTAGGCTGTTCGGCTTGTGCTAATGCTTCTTGGTTTTGAAACCTTTGCCGCATGTCTGCTCGTGCATCAGCTACTGCATGAACTAACCACGCAGGGTATTGCTTATCACCTTGCTGTAGAAGCTGTTGTAAAAAACTATCCGGTGCGTCTTCTAGCTCCCTTTGTTTGTCCAGTAAGCTCACCGCTAACCTCCGTAATACGTTGGCACCATACCACCGCCAAGCCTAGCTAGAATTTGATTGCCCCGCATTCCCACTATACCGCCACCATATCTACCTACTAAGCCACCCCCATAATTAGTTTGCCAAGGGTTTGTCATGGTTTGATTAGTATTAAACCCATAATTTTGTTGTTGAGCTTGAGCGTTTGCGTCCCCCGGAGTCACTACGGGCGGTGCAGGTGGTGGAGTTAGTGTTGCGTCAATCGTTGGAGTAGAGAAATCTGGCAAGTTCAGATTAGCCATTGGATCTACTCCCGACATATCAATAGGTGCGGGAGCATTTGGAACACCTGTCTCGGCTTGATATTGCTCCCATGTTTCTGTGTCCTGCATTGCGGCGTCCATCATTGTCGTTCCGGGTCCGGCCTGTGGAGCATAGTCCGCCTGCTGTGTGATGTTCTGGTATGGAGTGCCCCTTAGCATATTGGACATCCAGCCAAGCTGTCTTTCTGGATACTGCATTTGCTTTTCCCATTCAGCTTTCTGAATATCGTAAGCAGTCTGTTGCATTTTTCTTGTGTCCATACCTGCATCACGCATCATTTGCAGTCTTCTCTGCTCATCAGCACCCATCTGGGATCCCAATGCCATCTGAGAGCTACCCATGCCACCTAAGCGACCATATGCACTTAACTCTTGTTCGCGAGCCGCCCGTTCTGCCGCCGCATCTTTCTGCTGTGCTTCTTGCGCAGACCTAAATGCCTGTTCGTAACCCTTGGCAGTAACATCTCCAATCTGTTCTACCTCCGACTGACCAATCTCCTGTTCTTGTAGCCCATGACGATAGCCACCAAATGCACCAGCTTGTGCCGCAGAAGATCCTAACTCAGCCGCTCGTTGTTTTGCGGCCTCTCGTATGGCTCTTATCTGTGGATCTATAACACCTTGGGTGTACTGTGATTCGTACTTACTAAGGTCTGCATCTGCCAACAGATTTGCATCTGCGGCCCTAGACGCTATGGAGCCAATACCTGTAGCCGCTTCGCCTATAGTTTGTTCGGCTTGTCTAGTGGCCCTTGGGCCTTCACCCGTGCCAATCCTAGTCATTGCCGCTTTGTAAGCTTGTTCTTCTGGAGTAAACCCTGCAAGCCTTGGACCCTTATATCTTACATCTTCCCAAGATCTTGTTCCCGCGTCCATAATGCCTTGAGTAACATCTGCCCATTGCGAGGCCACTTCAGGTGAGACAAACTCTTGTCTTTGTGTGAAGCTGGCAGGCATACCGTAGCCACCATATCCCTGTGGACCGCCATATCCTTGAGGAAGCGCCCTGCGTCTGTACCCTCTTGAACGCCTCGTCGGGGTTCCGCCAGTTTGTAGCTTAATAATTCCACCTTTAGCTCTCTTTAATCCAGCTACGATTACATCTGCTTCTTGCTCCATCAGATCCCGTAAATTATTGCTTGATGCATTTTCTTGCGTTTTGTCTGCCAACGCATTTGACATTTTAAGATCTCCCGCTTTTGCTACTATTTCCTGTAAGTCAGCTAGACCACTAAGGTCTTCACGTTGCAATGCTTCATCTCTGTTTTTGTCTCTCATGTGCTGTTTGCCAACACGATCACGAAGACTCATTAAGCCGCCTACTCGGTATTTATATTTTTTACGCATATCTCTCACCATAAGTGCCCGGCAATACTTCCTCTAAGTCTATTGGAGGTGCCTGCTCCGGCGTTCCTGTCCTTTGCATTCTTACATCTTCTTGAAATTGCTCTAAAACCTCTGCACCGGCATTAGTGTTACCACTTCCTAGGTGGCTGACTACATCTCCGGCAACTACAAATTCTCCTGAAGAAATATCAATTGGCTGTGCATCAGCAGTACCTGCATCTGCAACAAGTCGAATGTCGTCAGCCATCGCATCACCATTGCCCGGAATCATTCCGCCTGACTGCATAGGAGGGGCCATCTCTTCAGAAGGACCAGCCTGCAACGATACGACTAGCTTTTGAAAATCTTCTTCGCCAAAAGCTTCTATTAATGTTGAAATAATTTCTTGTGACTGAGGATCGTCAGGTGCCTGCAATGCCATTTGTAGCATTTGCATTACTTCGGGCATTTCCTGCATACTCTCTACTACTCCACCCTCTGCCTTGCCCTGTGCTTTAGTGTCTTCTTTTTCTTCCACTGGCTCAGGTTCCGGTACATAACTCTGGAGTGGTGCTTCGGAGGCATCCATCCTTTCTAGCATTGCCTTCATTCGTGGATCCTCAAACTGTGCCGATTCTGTTGGCATAGCAAAAGGACTTGCTCCGGCACCGAACATGTCTATGGGTGACTGTTCTGTTGGCGCACCAAATAATCCTCCGCCGTGCTCAGGAGCGGCAGACATTACAGGTGGCGGTTCAAATGTTTCAGGTGGCAATGGTGGAGGTGCGGCGGATGCCTGAGGTGGAGGTGGAACTATAGTGCCATCTATGCTGGTTATGTCATCTGCCGGTCTGCCTTGTGCAATAGCGCGTATGTTTTCGATTTGACCCGACTCGTCTTCGTCTCCGAACTCGTCTTCAACAGCAAACCTTTCCGCCATTCTTTCTTGTTCAGGATCCCTGCGATGACGGTCGCCTTCTTCAAGAAGGGTGTCTGTTCCGGGGTCTTCTGCACCACCTGTTGTCTCAACCCATTCTCCGCCAAGCTCACCAGCTTCTTCTCGTCGTCTGCCACTATCTCCAGACCTTCTTTCTTCGCGGCGTTCGCCGCCCCCTTCGTCAGGAGACGCTTGCCTCCTGCGCCTTCTTTCGCCGGTTGCTTCTGGCAACACTTCCTCTAAACCACCCATGCCACCATCATCCATATCCGGAGGCGGTGGCGGTGCTACTGGAGCAGGCCTAGGAGGTGGTGGAGGTGGTGGAGCAACAATTGTTGGAGGAACTACAGGTTCTATATTCTCTGGAGGTGCCTCTACAGGCGCAGGCTGTGGCCTCATCGTTGGGGACGGGGGCGCGACCGGCATTACGTCCGGCATAACGGGCATCTCATCCATATCCATAGGCGGTGGCGGTGCTACTGGTCGTGCCCGACGAGGTCTTCTTCGTGGTCTAACTCTTCTGCGTGGAGGGGGTCTATACATTGGCTCATCAAATTCGCCACCTTCTTGATAGCCCTTAATTGGTCCACCACCAAAACGACGCATAGCGTATAAGTTGCCTACCTGACCGCCTCCTGCTTTTCCAGTAAGTTGGTCAAACAAGCCATACCGTTGTGCTGTAGATTGTTCTACTTCTGTTATTGTTCCGGGGTCTCCAGCGCCTCCGCGAGCCCCACTAGCTCCGGGGCTACCGGCACCCGGCATCACGCGGGTTGCGGCACCCGTAGCATCTGTCGCTTGACCACCTGCTTGACCACTAGATAGTTGTTCTATTGCCGCAATCTTATTGCGATTTCTCATAGCCCATTCTGGATCCTGTTGGGCTTTTGCCATGTAAGTAGCACCCAGTCCTTGTTCTAGGATGGAGTCAACATCAAGTGCATCAAAGTCCCAATCGGCCTGAGCTAAATCAGAAACACCTTTAGCGGCTCCTCCTATCAAACCTTGTAAGGGAGCGGCTAACCCGCTAACGCCGGGTATAAAGCCTACTGCCATTGGTGCTAGTTTGGCGGCACCCTTAGCAAGTTTTTTAACTAATTTGCCAAGGAAATATCCCGGTACTACTCCACCTTCTGCTAGACTTACAATTCCACCACTATACATGCCACCTTCTGATGGTTTAATCTCCATTGTCCACTTGGCACCACCTTGTGCTTGACCGCCACCTTGTTGTTGTGGCCCGCCTATCATCTGCTGTCCCGGTCCACCTAGTGGTTGTGGCTGTCCTAGTGGTCGAGAAATGTTCTGATAAGGTGCTGGCCCTTGTGGTGCAAGAAGACTTACCTGTGGCCCCGCACTAAACTGCTGTGGAGAAGGTGGTGGAGACATTGGTGTAGCGTATCCCGGCAGTTCCGTAAGACCAGATGGCATATCTGTCCGTTGAATCATTCTTGGGTCGAACTGTTGGCCCGGAGGCATAGATGCCCTAGCATCATTGTACGCTTGCTGAAATCGCTTCATTTCTTGTTGCTGTCTAGGATCCAAAGCAGGTTGTCCGATATTTTGGGGCGGCCAATTCATACCAGCCGCAGGAGGTGTATATCCCGGTTGTGGCATACCCAATGGGTAACCTTGTTTCATAGGATCAATCTCATCACCCAAAGGACGGCTTGGTAGATCAAAGTTTTGTCCCGGCGCTGGCGTCGGATGTGCTGGTCTGCCCATAGCCCTGCTACGGTTAAACTGTCCACGAAGACCACCAATACCTCTGCGTCCCATTCCACCCATTGGGTTTCTATACATACTAACTCGTCTCCACGCCGAAGATACTAAATGCTATTTCGTCTCCCGCAGATGATCTAACAGATACTACATCGTCATCGCTTAAGGTCAGACCAATGATTATGAAGATGGAATCGTTAGCCGCCATTGCTTTGTTGTAGTAAATGTAGTGCTCATTTGCTACAGTGGCCCCTTTGGGTCTCACGGCTATTCTAAAATTAGGCGTGTTCCCTGTGAGGTTGCAGGCGACAATCGAACTCACTGTTGTCATTGTGTCTTCAGGCACAGTATACAGTGTTGCTTCGTTGGTATCCGACGGAGCCGTTTGTCCCAGTACCTTTAATGTATCAGCCATTACTAGCTCCTAGCAATAAGAACTGATATTTACGCAATGATAAAGAGCTATCTTTGTCTGTTTGTGTTTTCACTGCATTGATATCGCTACTAACATCGTCAAAGTTTTGTTCAATGGTTCTGCGCGACATACTTTCATCAAAAGCTTCGTACTCTTGTGGTGCATTGTTTAAAGCTCTATACCGTTTTAATGCCATTACCGCCTCCCGTCTGTTCTTCCGTCTAGCCTGACGTAACCTAAACGCCAGCCATAGCCAGCCCCGGTGCTTTGCACCTTCATGGACACCTGCCTAGCCCTAGCACGAACAAACGCTTGACCCGTGCTTGAGGTTACTGCGGCTGAAGTTAAAGAGGTCTGTGCATCGCCGGGAAAGTTGTGCCCGTTTAAGCTGATTGTTACCTCGTCTGTTGACTGAGCGTCTTTAAATACAAGATCTGGTATGATCCTGTTAATTGCCCACACTTGATCGCCTTCACCCAAGTCCATGTCGCCGCTTTCAATGTACGCAGTCATTGCTGACCCGTCATCGTCGTGCCCAATCTCATGGTTATAAAGAACGTTGGTTTTGATTAGCTTTACTACTGCGCCCCCCGCTGTGTCCGCAGTAGCTGTGTCTGCAATGGTGAAAACAATTGCGTCATCAGTGACTGACACAGCCGTGTGTTCATTATTTAACAACAACGGTTCTAGTCCACCCGTTGCAGACGACCCATCTAAACGGAATGTATCTCCAGCCAATACTTCGTGTGCTGTCGCGGCCACCGACACATTGCTTGTAGAATCTGCGGTTGTTGTTATTGGGTTTTCATCTAAGTCTTGCGTCAAAATAGATGTCGCCAACGGATATATCTTTGTACCAGCCCGATTCCACGTTCCACGTTTCAGTGTGCCGTAGTACCAAATATCTTCGATGTAGTTGTATATGACATATTTGTCATTTTCACCATTGCCAGACGCGGACGGATACATCCATATCACTTCACCAAAATCAGGGTTTGCGCCAGACACAACCTTAAATGACTGTGTTTCGTCAAAATCATCAAAGACCGTACTTAAAACAGGACACGTTAATTTTTGTGCCGTTCCTGTGTAAGTGTAGAATGCGCCACGATCCATAAAGTAAACCCTGCCATTTGCACTAACTGCCGCATTTGGCGACACCATGGACATACCCCTTGCTACTTCTGAAAATGAGAAATAGAAAGGACTGCCTGTGTACCTCATAGATTGAATGCCTACGTCAGTAAAAATTAATATCTCCTGACGTGCCATTAACGCGCCTATGATTTCTGATCCGGATGATAGCTCCTGACCACCCGCACTGTTTGTAGATAGTGGTTGCCACTGAGCGGCATTCTCAGAAGTAGACCACCTGACAAACAATGGATTGATGGTGCTGGATCCTATTGGATTGCATCCAAAGCAGATAACATGCCTAGCCACATCTGACATCATAACTTGTAGTGCGGCAACTGGTGTGTAGTACACTCCCGCTTTATATGTAGCTACTACGCTTGCACCACCACCAGACGCAGTGCCACTTGCATTTGAGCCACCAATGTCTGCGGTCCATGTTGTTTTTGTAGGAGTTGACGCTATGGTCATTTCTACATTCAACCGTGCCGCTGATATACCACCAATGGCACCGGACACACCTGAGATAGTAACGGTATCTCCTACTCCGGCTCCGTGACCCCCTTTATCGGTAACCGTAATAACAGTATTTCCGCTTGATGTTGATACGGGACTGGATCCGGCTAGTGTGATTGTACGTCTAGTACGGTCGCTTAATGCCACCGCCGCAGTAGATGTGCCAGCACTCTCGTCCCAATAAAAAATATTTCCTTGGCGGACACATGCTAATAAGTCATCACCAAAGTTATCCAGTGACCAAAGACGAAGTTGAGTTTGTTGTCCAATTGCTGTGGCGGAACCCCAAGTTCCTGAGCCCCAAGTTCCACTACTCCAGCCAGCGGATCTTACATATTCATCTAAACCAACATTGATTTTGTATGAGGCCGTTACACTAGACCCTCCACCTGCTGATACAGTTGAACTAGCCTGTGCATTGCACACAATGCGGTACTTGTCGTCAAAGTCTGAGCCGTCCGGCGCACCTAACGCTACGATACGATGGGTTGTGTTTAACGCAGACGTACCTATCCCACCTGTAGCGGTTGCACTAGCCAAGGTGACGTAGTCGCCTATGACTGCACCGTGAGATGTATGACTAATCGTAACTACAGCAGTTTCGTCTACCGTTGCTACTGGATCCGTACCAAGCGTAGCACTTAAACGAACCGGCGTGATGTCATGGTAAGTAGCACCTTGATTGACATATAACTTATTGGTAGTTCCCACGCCGATGTAGGCGTTTCCAGAGTCCGTAACCCAATCATGAATCTTTCTACTGATTCCAGTAAAGCGAGTACTAACATACCTAGCCCAGCCACCGATTTTTTCTGCAAAGCCTTTACGAAAACGAACCTTGTCGGAATCAAACCAGCCACCCTTAGCACTATATCTAGTGCCGTCAGTAACTAATCCAGCTTCCGGAGATATTTTTGTAAAAGCCATACACCCACCAAATATCTTTACTCTGTCAGTTTCTCATTAACAATTAAAAACGGATCTTCACCCTCTAAATTTCCTCCAACAATCATTTCTTGTTCTAACCCAGCGGCTCTTACAGCAAAACTTAATTGAGCCTGTGCTTCGTTAGCGGCTTGGATCAAATGTTGAAATATGCTGGCCTGCTCAGTCGTTAATTTCACCTTTCTTTCGTTAGACGCAGTCTGACCATTAGTCGTTTTTGCTTGCGATTCTTTCTTTGAGGTTTGCTGTTTCTGCTTCGACCGATGCGAGACGTTCCCCATGTGTGTCCACCTTTGTTCCTATACGGTTAACTGTGCGCTCTATCTGAGCGAGAGACTGTCTAGTCCCATTTAATCCTGCCTTTACTCCGCCATAAGCGGCCCCTGCGGCGGCTGGAATAGCGAGCAGAGATACTAAATTTACCATCTCACTCTCCATCGCCTTCTTCCTCTGAGTCCTGCGGTGCCCACGGCATACGGTCTACCTGTTGAATGGCGGGCTTACCCTGCTCTTCAGAAATAACAGAATCTAATTCTTGTTTAATGGTACCCAGATCAGAACCTAGCGCACCTTCGACCCAACCAATTACCTGTGATTCAGTTACATCACTGAATTCGGTCCAAGGACCAGACTCCCACTCTAATTGAGTAGAACCCGAATAATGCGTTTTATGTCCATCTTCATCTGAGGCCCACAGCACCCAATCTACTCTAATTATAGAGTTTTCGTGTTCGTGTGAATCGGGACCAACTACGGCTTCCATTCTATCTATGTACCAAGTATAGCTATTAGCCATTATGACTCATCCTCTTCTTTTTCTGGTTCGAGAATTGGATGACCTTCTGCGTCAGTCCAATCAGCCTCTCTTATGTTTTGGTCCTGTCTTTCTGCGACTACAAGCCATGACACTGTATCGGTGCAATCGCTGTCTTGTGCAGTAATCGTTAGCGTCGAACCTGACACTTCGCCACGCACCTGAGTCCACCCATCTTCGTTTTGAACCCACACCTGCGGATCACGGCATAATGCTTCCCATGTGCCGTCAGTCAGTCCAACCGCCGCATCTAAATCGACACTGGCAGTTCCACCTGAAAGCGTTACAGAATCCCTGTAGATAAGATCTGCCCTTGGACCCTCAACAAATGAATGGACTAGATCGTGCGTGTCCTTCATTGAGTCTAGGGGGTGGTCGATCCTGAACGATCCAGATCCCTTAGACAGGGCACCAACAACACTTAAGTTGGTGTCCGAACATTCAAACTGCTTGGCACCGCCAGCGTAAAACCGTATGACGTTTCCAGAGCCTTCAGTTATGTAAGTGTCGCCACCTCCGTCTAGGTACAGTTTGTGAGCGGTTGGTATTATTACGCCGTCACCCTGTACTTGGAAGTGACTTGTTCCACCAAC
>Ga0098041_1001104_pt1 | contig 10339 bp, 3 predicted proteins | sample 8_EtaG_FD_77066 | JGI IMG/M metagenome (GOLD analysis project Ga0098041, IMG submission 77066) | Marine viral communities from the Subarctic Pacific Ocean - 8_ETSP_OMZ_AT15162 metaG | ecosystem: Environmental > Aquatic > Marine > Oceanic | place: Pacific Ocean | collected 2015-01-08
GCGTAGGGTCTTGTGGTAAATGGGAGTTACCTCGACAGGGTACGTAGACCTGCGAGCCAAGGAGTGAGCACAGACTTTGAAAGGGATATGCTCACGGGAGTCATAACCTGCAAAGACATGGTACGCTTTGTCTCTTAATCTTTCCATCATAAAGGAAGATTAGCACCAGTCTCACACCTATAAAAGGAAAAATTATTTAGTAACGTATAGGTACATACCCATCACGTATCATCTTGTCTTTCTGAGGACGAGGTGCATACTCAAATCTATCCTGCATTTCTGTTTGACGGGCAACCTTTCTGCCTAGTTTAGGTCTACCTCCGGCACGCTCCACTGCATTTTTACTCCAACTTCTAAACGTAGCACCTGTAAGGTTTAAACGTAAGGCAGGGTTCTCAGTCTCTAGATTATAATTTCTCATTTCTTCCATGTACTTTGCAGCTTCTCTGAAAGCTTCTTTTGATTCCTGTAGAAGAATAGGAGCGGGTGCATTACGAGCCACAGACTGATCGTAAAGTCTTCTACTCCTGTATCCATCTGCCAGCTTACTTTTAATTCTATTACCGAAGCTGGTTTGAAGTTCACTTACCCGTGTGTTTCTTCTCCTTATATTATATTCATATAACATTTGTTGAGATACATCTTCAGGTTGAAAGCCTAGTATCTGTGGTACTACTTGTCGCATACTAATTTCGTCTGCCATCATAACTCTATTTTGTCTGGCAGTTTTTACTTGACCCGTTAACCCCATCCTTATTGCTTTCATAAGATTATACGCTGCAGTGGGCATAGCATTGGCAAAAGCTAAGTAGTAGTCGTCATTGTGAGCAGCTTGAATAGCCCCTGCCGCACTACCAAAGATCATAGAACCAGCAGGACCAATCGTCTTGGAGAAGTCACCACTAAACATATCAGGTTGAATAAGTCTACCCGCACCTGTTCTACTGGTCAAAGAAATGTTTGCCAGTTGTGGTATCACACCTCTGGTAAAGTAGCTAGGATCGTCCATGCCCATGCGGAACAGAGCTTTGTCTAGCTCTGCTTTGATCATAGGATCAGTTTGGTACAGCTTTTTGTAGACAAACTCGCCAAGATCTACGGCGTTCTCTGCCAAAGGTAAAGACCAGAACCCACCTGTCATCATCATAAACGCTGCCATGTAAGCAAGTGCTGCTGCTCTCTCTTTAGGATTCTTTACAATCCCGCCTTCTCTAAATACCAGACTATCTATAAGCTGTAAGTATCTCACTGGAAACTGCATAAACTGGAACACAACACTGGGTATGGCTCCGCGCATAAACTTAGGTCTGTTATCTGCACCCATAAGGAATTGAGTTTTATCTACAGAGAAAGCAGCAAACTTTCTAGCCTCGCTTGAACCTTGATAGTCAGGCATGGCTTGCATAGCAGTGTAGTCAGCGTTGGTCTCCAGCTTTCGTAGTATCTCTCCTATCTTTCCTTTCTTCTGCGCCTTGGTGTAAGTTCTGTGAGCAGCTATATAAGTAGACATTCTATTTATAAGCTCAACGTAACTAAAGATAGAAGCTGAGATGTTCTCGGCATTTCGTATCACACTCTTACCAGCTTGGAACTGACCGTAGTTTACAAGACCAGCTTGTTCTGCTGTTACCTGAGACATTAATCTATTGTTCTGTAGATCAATCTTCATATCATCCCAGAGTTGTCTAGCCTCTACACTCTTACCCAGAGGGTAGTCTAGTTTTAAAATTTCGTTGACAGTTGCCGTTCCTGTTCTCTTTATTCCTTTTATAAGACCAGCAACTTTACCTGCATCTTTCATTGCTCTCATAACTTCTAGCTGTGCACTGGTAGAAGGGCTAAATCTGATAAGCCAAGGAATAGTAGCCATGGGTATCTGAGTTAAGTTAACCACAGCAGAGGATGGGTTTAACCCTAGGAAGTAGTGAAAGGAGATTCGTTTTAAGTGACCAACATCTCGGTAACCTCCGTTCATATAGTCTTCTAATTCCCTTGCATACTCAGCAAGCTCTCTAAATCTTCTTTGTCCTCCTGTGGGAGCATCTAGTTGTCGGATAGCTTCAGCCCGTTGCCTCTTTGTAGCTTCGTTTGCAACGTAACCTGCTGCTTTACCCATATATACATTGATTGTTTGGTTCATCTGATCCACAGAATTGCTTGGACTGATCCAACCTTTTATGTTTAATCTTTGTACAAGTTTTGCAGGATCTACAGAAGAAGCTTGATTAGTTAGTAAAGTATTTCTAGCCTTTGTAAGAAACTGAGTAACCGCATCGTTCTGCTCTGGTGTTAAGCTTTCCATCTGCACTTCAGCAACTCTGCTTAAAAGTTCGTGAATACCATCAGCTGTTGGGTTCTCTGTGTACTCATTGAAAGCCCTTTCAAAATCTACAGGAGGGTTGATGGTGTACACTGGTCCACGATACTCTTCTTGTAAACGTGCCATTATCTCTTTATATTTTTTTGTAGTACCTATCTGACTAAAGTCTGCTGTCAGAAGATTCTTTTTAAAGTCCTGTGGCTTATGCGTTTCAACCCATACATTTTCTTTCTTACCGTCTACCATTTGAGTTACAGTAAAAGCTATTGTTCCAAAGCGTGAGTGCGGAAAGTAAAAAGGATTTGCCGCATACACAGCCAGAGTATTTTTATAATTATTTATATAGGTAATTAATTTAGCAGGGTCAGTCTCAGTATTAAAAATACTTTCAGGATCAGCAGTGTTAATCAGTGGGGAATCTTTGATAGCCTGTAGGGCAGCGTCTTGATTCTCCGTAGACACGGTTACGTTACCTTCTAAAGCTGCTTTGTCTGCTTGGTTTGTGTATGACTTGAGTTCATTGACAAGGGAGGTGAGCGCAGGGACTGTGGTTTGCGGACCAAAATAAAAGTTAGAGTTATAGGCAGTGATGATATCTGCTTTGGCCTTGTCAAAAGATTCTCGAATAGCAAGGAGCGCATCCATCTGATCTTGATCTAGTATGATCGTGTCACCGTCTTTGGTCAGAGCAGTATTTACATCTGCTCCTCCTTCGTTTTTAAGAGCATATTGATTTGGATTAGCTGGATCTCTCATTTTAGCAGGATCTAGTTTTTTAGTCTGTTCATTTCCATACTGTTCAAGTGCAGTGGTCCTCATCTGATCCAGAAGTTCTAGAGCTTGGGCCACTCCTATCTGACTATCTTCTGATTTTAGTTTCTTCAAAGGATTCGCCATAGGCGACATATAATCTGTAAGCTTGAAAGCTGTGACCTGTCTTTGTAAGTTTACTGCGTTCCAATAAGGTGCAAAGGCAGGGTATCTCTCTGCCATTACATCAGGAAAGTTCCACCATCTGGCAAACCAGTTAAGATCTCTGGGAGTTTTTGCAGCGTACTCATTGTACTCGCCTTGACTAAGAGGTTTATCCGCAAGAACAGGAGTGACAGGGCCATTCGATTCAGCAAGTTGGTTACCCGTTTCTTGTATGGCTTGCGCCTCTGTAATAGAACCTGTTGCAGGTGATGCCATACTATCAGGATCACTGGTGATATGATCTTCTTCAGCTGCTTCCCGAATTAAATTATCTATTCTTCTATCTACAACCTGAGTAATCTTATCTTCTGGAACTCCAGCAGCAGCGGCTTCACCTTTTAAAAGACTTACAAATGTTTCGTCTTGTTTAAGATCTGTACTTGTACCTGATCTAGCTAGTTCTAACTCTGTTGAAGTAGGAGATCTTTGAATAAAATCGTGCTCTGGTTTTTGCTCTGTATCCAAACCTGCCATAGTTAGTTGAACAGGTGTAAAAGTTTCTTCAGCTTCTTGTATATTAATATCAGCTTCTGAAAAAGTTTCTACAGGTTGTTTATAAAAATCTTGTCTAACAGCAACAGCATACTCAGAAGGATTATCTACAATATTTTTAAGGGTGTTAAGCATGAAGCGTGCTCTGTCAAAGTCTTGTCTACCAAGTGCAACAGCAGCTTCTCTGGCTAGGTACTGAGGTCTATTGTAAGTGGTTAACTTTGCATGTTCATCTGCGTACTCACTCACACTTTGATCAACTTCAGCTTTATGTTCTTCAAATGTTAGGTTAGGATTTTCTTTTAACACTCGACTTCTGTGTCCAGCTTCTAAATTTTCTTGGTGTTCTTTTTCAAATCCATAAGGTCTTTCTAAAACACGCAAAGTTTTATCAACTTTATCTTTAACATCACCAATGTTACCGTTCATAGAGTTAAAGTTTTGCGACATTCTATGTGTTAAATCACCTACATTCTCAACTACAAAGCTTAAAACGCCGCCCCCAGTAGTAAACTGAACAGCTTCCATTTTACGTTCAGGTAATCCACGTTGAGCGTCTCCTAGTGCCGTAAACCTAGCCTCAGTATCTACACTTACCGGAGCAGCGGCAATTGACTTATTAGAATTAACTTTACTAACTTCTCTAGATATTTGTTTATTCTGATCAGGAACAGATTTTTCTTGAAACTTAGCAATTTTCTCGTCGTTAAAACCAAGTTCAGTTCTTAAAAATTCTATCTTGTCTCTAGGACTAGTGGGAACTTTTACTTCAGCTAGGGTTTCCTCTGCTACACCTACATTTATATCAGCTTCTGTGGGAAGACTTTGAGTTTCTAGTTGTTCTTGTACCTCTTGCTCTCTATCTACTACAGGAGCAGATCCAAAGTCCGTACCTTCAGGAAAAAGTTCTTGATCTGTTTCTACTGTTTCTCTACTTGTCTCTTCTGCACGTATATCTAGTTGGCGTTGAGAAGGAAAGGTTGCGCTGGTGTTTGTCTCGTTTAGTTCTTTAATAATTTTATTCTGATCGTTACCAGACATAGCACCAAACTGTTCCATCTGCTCGTCAGTGTACCCTCTTTCTTCCAGTGCTTTTCTAAGTCTTCTAGTTCTTCCTGCTCTAGCACCTAGGGCTACCTCTGGGAGAGCAGTAGGTACTTCTGCCACAGCTTCTAAGACAATCTCTCCCGGCTTGTACTCACCTGTCAGAGCCTGTGCTGCAGCTTCACCACCACCTCCACCAACAGCTTGTGCTCCAGCTTCTGCTGTACCTGCACCTACTCTTCTAAGAGCAGAGGCTTCTGCAGCTGCCTTACTCAGGGGCGCACCTTTGATTAAACTTGTAAGCTTACCTGCAAAGCCCACCGTGGCAGCGTCAAAGGCACCTATGGCTATGCCTCTCTTAGCGGCGTCTTCTCTGATAGAGTCCAGTGTAGACTCATCGTTAAGAGCAGCAAGGACTTGTTCATCGTCACTTACATCCACTCCATTCTCTGAGAAGGCTTGAAGAAAAGATGCACCGTATTCTGTGGTACCAGAACCTAGACCACCTGTCAGGGCAGTGGCTATGATTCCGGGTACACCTGTACCACCTGTGGCAATACCAACAGCAGCTGTTCCTACCAGTGCAGGAGCAAACATGCCAAGAGATTCACCTATGATAGGGAGAACAGCGGTGGGATTATCTGCCAGTGTAGAGATAGCATCAGAGAAAGTTTCTGCCTTGGCTAAATTTTGTAGTGTTTCTTGATCTCTATAATATTCTAACTCACCTTCCCTAACTTCTCTCCCGTTCATAACACCAACTACGTCACCACTGGCAAAGTCTTCTCTTCTGGCTTGTTCTCTGGAGTATTCTTTGTACCGCTCCATCTTGGCGATATCTTCTGCAGCTGTGTCTTCATCTAGGAGACCAAGCTCTGCGCCTAGTGTAGCACCTACTTGTCTAGCACCGTAGAGTCCACGTTCAAAAGATTCTGTGGGTACAGCGCCCATGGTCAAGAAACCAAATCCCGGTTCTCTAAGACCTTCTGCCATTTCAATTTCAGGCACAGCTTTTTCAAGGTAAGCTTTGATTTCTTCGTCGTTTAACTTACCGGGAATACGCAGATCAAATTGAATACCGTCTTTATTGGTATACTCAATATCAGTTGTTTCAGGAGCCTGTTGATTTTCAGACATTATTTTTTGCGCCTAAATTGACCACCCAAACCATCTGATTTAAATTCGTTGCCTTGTGCTGGCTCTGCTGGTTTGCCAAACCATTCTGCAACATTTGTAATAACCTCATTACCAACTCTTAGCTTACCATCATAAGCTTTGTATATTCTTCTAGCACCATCATCAAGAGTAGCAGTTAAAGCTTTTTGATCTAAAGACTGACCCGGTAAAAGATTCTTCATAGCTGCTTTAGTAACAGCTTTACGATAATCTGAGATTTCTTTTCGTATATCTTTAGCAGTTGCTAACCCTTTCTGCGTGTTATAAAATGCAGCGTGTGCTATTCGCATATCTAATTGATTTTTATTTATTAAAGCATCTGCTTTATCTTTGTTTATCTCATATGTTTTCTGATCTATCTCTCTTTTCTTTCTTTTATCTGCAATATCTGCCATTGCTTTTGTATGGTCAAGATCAGCACGTTCTAGTCTCTGAGCTATACCTAATTTGGCTAGTCTGTCAGAATAGTTTCTTTGTTTCTGAGCGTTTCTTTCCTTACGGAGTTCGCCTTTAAGTTTCTTCTCCTCCTTACTGATACTGATAAGTTCTTTCAGTGCAGGTTGAGCAGCTTCTCCCATGGCTTGGAAGACAGTTTTATCTCCACCTGCTCTTAGCATGTTGGTTCCAAACTGTGCCAGTGCCAGCCACTTTCTAGAAGTAAAGTCTGACTCTTCGCCTTTCTCAAACTCTGGCGGCTTACCTAGTATTTTCTCTGCATCTTTATAGTATTCGCCTAACTCTCTCCTTGCCTGTGTTTCTACCTTACCAGCAGCATCTTGTGGTCTCGCAGCAGGATCAGACTCAGATACTTTTGTTAGTGAGATATCTGCATCAACTATCTCCCCAGTGAGACCGTCAGGACCTTTCTTTGCTGCTACACCACCGTCAGGACCTTCTTTAACATCAACAGCTTTAGTTACTGCCTCTTCGTCAATAAAGGGTCCTTCAGGATTAACCGATTTCATCGCCTCTTCTAATTGTATGGCTATAACATCTTGTGGCGGTGAACCTGTGCCAGTAAATTTTGCAGTTAAAAAATCTTCTTCTCTTTCTACAATCCCTGCGCCTACACTATCAGGATCTAACCCAGCAGCTTTTCTATAACCCGATGCTACTTGATCTGCCCTTGTAATCGGATCACCACTTAACAGTGAAGGTTGAAATGTAGCAGCTTTTCGCATGTCTTCTAAGGAGCCGTACCCTGTGGTAGGTACAGGTATATTAGAAAAACTAGAAGGAAGAGCGGAAGGAGAAGAAGAAGAAGCATAACGTCTTTGATCCGGTAACTCTTTACCTTGAACCATTCCTGCTAGTTGAAAATCAGATAACTTCTGACCACCTCCAGCATCTACAGGTAAACCCGTAGCTTCAGTTAATTCTGCTGATATTAACTCAGGAGCAGCAGGAGGAGGAGCAGTTCTATCTTTTCCACCCACTCTTGCAAACTCTGCACCTACACCTCCTTCAGTCTCTTCTAAAATTTTACGGTCTCTTATCCCCATTGCATCTGGAGCTAACAACTTACCAAAACCTAACTGCATAGGTGGCATTCCAGCGTCAAGCTCTCTCTGAGCATCAGAAGTTCGATCAACTCTTGGAGGAATTTTGAAGGGAAATTTTTGTTGTGCTTCTGCCATGCTAGTAGGAGTTCCTAAGTCTGGTTTAGGAATAGTTCCAGTAAATCCTTTAAAAGGGTCTTTTGAAACTGACATAGAAAATTTTTCTCTAGCTTCTTCCATGCTAGTAGGAGTTCCTAAGTCTGGTTTAGGAATAGTTCCAGTAAATCCTTTAAAAGGATCTTTTGAAACTGATCCAGTATATGGGTAGTTGGCTTGCATCTTTTCAATAACAGATACATCATCAACACCTGCTTCTGCAATAGCACTTAACTGAAGATCAGCAGGTCGCGCAGTTTTGTCATCTCTAATTCTTAGGTCTTGTTCTAAAGCTAGTAGCTCATTTTCTTTTGCCCCTAACGCTCTTTGAACTAACACAGAACTAAGTCCCAGCTTTGCTGCTTTGGCAGGGTTATTTAAAAGATCTTTTAGTTCTTCTATAGAAAGACGGGATAATGTTTCAACTTGCGTTCTACCACCCTCTTGATACCGCTGCACCTCTCCCTGCATCATCTCTCCTAGGCCACCACCTCCTGCCAGCTTAACGTACCCACCGTTCTTTAAAGCTACGGGAGTAGGAGCACCTACTCTACCACCTGCTTTCTTAAACGCACCAGCTGCACCTGCCAGTCCAGCCAAGCCTGTGCCTAGACCTAGCAGCTGTGTAGATAAAGGTTGTGCAGGGCTAAAGGTTTGTCTGCTGACATTGGTTGTAGGAGGGAGCGGAAAGCCTCTGAGGATAGAAGAGAAATCTTGCAGCGTCTGTTGCGGGAAACCAAACTCTTCTCTGGCCTGTTGTGTGGCAATGTCTAGTGCTCTCTGTCCTTGCTGTTGTTCAGCCGCACCTACACCTGACAGTGCACCCAGTTCTTTAAACACCTGTGCAGGAATAGCTGTGCCTAGAGCAGACAGTTGTGTAGCACCTGCAGCTTCTCTGCCAAACTGGCTCTGTAATCTGTTCTGAGCATCTTGGAAAGCAGTGGCCAACCCTCTACTTTCAATATCACCTAGCTGTTGGTTTAGGTTACGTTGTCTCTCTGCTTCTAGAATAGCTGCTCTTGAACCACCAAAGGCTCCTGCCTGTGCAGCGCGTGCTCCTAGTTGTTGCTCCTGTACATCTGCAACTCTCTCCGCTTCTCTCTTCTCAATGTCCACCACATTTCTAAGAAAGGGGTTCATCAACCCAGCTATTTCTGTAGGATCAGTTGCACCTCTGGTTGCATCTCTGGCCAGAGTTGTTGCCTCGTCAAACAGAGGACGAGTTTGACCTACCTGCTGACGTATACCTTCAAAAGCTGCTTGTTGGTCAGGAGTGAACGGAGCTAACTGTTGTGTAAGTTCTGGTTGAAAACCTTCTTCTTGTCTCTGCTCTTGTACAGCCTGACCCTTCTCAAAGATATCTGAAATAAAGGGGCGTAACTCTGTAGGAAACTCACTCGTCTGAGTAGTAGTCTGCACAGCAGGAGGAGGAGGTGCGGAACCCCCGCCTTTACCATAACAAATGCCCTGTTCCTCCATGCACAGAAGTTCTTCCTCTGTCCATTGGTCAAAGGGGTTATCGTTCCAGACTTTCTTTAAGTTTATCATCATGTCAATGGTCTTTCTATAATGCTAAATCTTTTGAGCCATCCTAATTTTTTTACTTTACGCTCCCAACCTGCTCTACCACAGGCTTCTACAAAATCACACTCTAAAACTTTTGCAAACTCTACAAACTTCTTGTCTATCTCTGGCATCCACTCTGCAAAGTTATCACCAGAAAGGAACACAACAGAGAGAGCTTTCTTTCTAGGGTAAGTAAGTACCTCTGTTATAGCTGCTCCTATATACTCTGGTCCATCATCGTAGACAACCCAGAGATGAAACTTATTTGTCACACACCCATGAAGAACATCTATCTCTTCGTATCTTCCGTAGGTGTAATCGGTTGCTTTCTTTATATGTCTTGAAATATCTCCCCAGACATTCCTAATATCGGTAACGGGTACAAGTGAAATGTTAGCCATGCTATCTTATACTACTTAGTCCTCTTGTGGTTTCTGGTGGTTGTTCACCTCTACCGTATTTTTGCACTCTAAAGTCATTTATGAAAGAATCAATTTTACCAGCACCTGCATCAGATGAACCGTTACCCATCATTGACACAATATCAGCGGGAAGAACGTACTCATCTCTGGATAGTATAGCTGGTTGTTGTCCTTCGATGGAGAAAGGTATTGAGTCAGACATACCATCACCGGGACCAATGACTCTGCCCTCAAAGTAAGGTGACGGTGATCCTCCCATTTGATAGGCTGAGATCAAGCCACCTTGCGGTAACTGAACTAGTCCTCCATATTGATAATCATCACCCCCACCTGTACCACCGGGACCATCATCACCTGCTGAATCTGCACCACCATCAGCATCAGCATCAGCATCTCCTTCTTCTCCACCAATTCCACCAAATCCTTCATCACCAAAACCACCACCGGGTCCAGAGTCAGATCCAAACCCACCAACACCAGCATCACCTCCACCACCTCCACCTATTCCTGATTCAGTAGCAGCTATACCTTGAGCAGCATTTGCTTGTGAAACAGCTGCCTCTTGAGCAGCAGCAACAGCGGCTTGTGCAGCAGCAGTGGAAGGTGCCGCTTCTTCAGCCTCATCAATAGTTGCCTGATCTATACTTGCCAAAGCTGATGCCATCGCGGCAGATTGCGCTGCAGCAGCA
>Ga0098041_1001112_pt1 | contig 10313 bp, 15 predicted proteins | sample 8_EtaG_FD_77066 | JGI IMG/M metagenome (GOLD analysis project Ga0098041, IMG submission 77066) | Marine viral communities from the Subarctic Pacific Ocean - 8_ETSP_OMZ_AT15162 metaG | ecosystem: Environmental > Aquatic > Marine > Oceanic | place: Pacific Ocean | collected 2015-01-08
ACTGCCTTCAATCGCTCCATTCTTAAGCATAGATTGAACACATGGTACTATTTTATTTGGCTCTGATATTTTATTAAATACTTGAACATCTGGGACATCTGTTATAATAGAATCTTCTAATTCTCCTTCACCTATCAAATCATGATAATTAAAATCCATTCTATTATTTTTAGCCATCTCGATTATTTGGCTAGCTTCTAAATTCATTACTTCATCTCTTGTAAGTGGGATTTTAAAAAGATTTGTCTTTTTATTTAGAGTATGTGGTAGTCTATATATACCTGTTCGCATATATATACTAGAATCTAAATTAGGGACAAGCTTTTTTAAAGTTTGTTTTACCACGTATGGCAAATCATTGCCTTCTTTAAAGTTGAATAAAGAGCCAGCTAAAATCAAATGGTATCCAGAGCCAGAAAAATAGGATTGAAAGCTCCCACATTCAATATCCGCTTCTTCCAGCTCCAGGATAACACTTCTCAAGATGTCTAGAGTTTTATCATCTGTATTATCTTGTTTGTCTATATCTACAGGAACTTTATCTATGTATCTTATGCCAAAGAAGTTTCTTAAACTTCCATGCTCTTCTACATATTCTACAGCAGTTTCATCGTAAAGATAAACACTTCTATAGACAGGTTCATTTCCTATATAATTACCAAGAGTATTTACAGGTATTATTATACCTCTATTATTAGGTATTCCTCTAGCTATCTCGACATACTTCATAGATTAGCTAAACCGCTTCCTGAGAGCGTATTGCCGTTTGAATTATTAACCATATCTCCTTCTTTCATTTCTTTGATATAGCCTTTAGATTTCATCCATTCAGCATCTTTCTTAAGGTTAGCTTTATTCATATCTGTGTTTTTATAAAACTTATTCCACATTCTAGAATAAACCTTTGCTCCTGGAGTTTTAGGTTGTTCTTTATAGAAGTATCCTAAAAAGTTATAATCTGGGTCTGTTCCTGGTATCACAGCACTTAAATGATTATCTGTAAGATATTTGGCTATATCTTCTATTTGATTACCACTTGCATCTTCCCATTTACCATCTACAGTAATTCCAGCATCACATCCTATTTCATCAAAGAATTGATACAATCTCTTAAGGCAACTTCCTCCTACAATTTTACCACCTTCTTTTTCAAAGCTTCCTTTGATTTGAGTTGTTCTTTCGTAATCGCTTCCTTTTTGTTTTACTACTATATTTAAAAACAAATCAGCCCAATCAAACTCTTCTGATTTATCTTCAAATCCTACGATACCTATTTCACATACGCCTTCAAAACTAGTAAAGTTTCCACTATTTTTCTTGACTTCTGGTTTGAATATTGCCATTATTTACTCTCCTTATATATTAGATTCCATTTTAACTCAATGTCCTTACCTTTTAAGTGAGGACTTCTACTTCCAGCTTCAAGTGCTTCATTTGCTTTAAATGAAACCTTTAGCTTTCCTTTGTCATCATCTCTATAGACATATCCAATAGCATCGCAGTCTGCCATTAACATATTTTTTAATTTACCAGTTAAATCTAGACTTTCTGGCTCTACTATTGCTTTACTGTCTACAACGGCTCTCGCCCATTTCCTATGTCCGATGATTATTACATGAGGAAATATCTCTTTAAGAAAATGCACTGTATTTAACACTTTTTCTCTTACCATACCAAAACCTTTACCAAAGGCTAAATCTTGGATAGCAGACACACTTTCTTCTTCACAAACGGAACTTTCTGCCCATGTTGCTATTCTATCTATTGTATCTATAGCTACATATTTATACTCGTGTCCTTCTTGTGCTTCTTGTAAGAGTTTAATTAACTCTTCCCTACTGTTAACTGATTCTACATAACCCTCAATCATATTTGCACCACCTTCTGTATCAATTATTAGACAATCATCTAATTGACTTAAAGCAGTAGTTTTACCTACTTTTGGTGCTCCATATAACAACATTGTTTTTGGGTTTTGAGAGACAGCTTTCCTTTTGACTTTCTTTAACGCCATTATTATTCTCCTATTTTAAAGTGAAATAGGCTGGCTCAAATTGGTTTATTTAAACCAGCCCATTATATTACAACATTCCAACTATTTATACAAGGTATTTTTCTCTATGTGTGTAGTGGGGAAATTGAATGACAAAGCGGCTTCGAAAGGTTGAGATTTCAACACTTTACGAACGGTATTTGCTATAAAACTCCCAGCCATATTAGAACAATAACTTGTAGCTTTCATGTTGCACGGTTCAGGACTCCCCTCCTCATCTGAATACCATGTTTTCTGGTATCTTTTAAGTGTGGGTTTGACGAAAGTATATTGCTGATAATGTTCAGCTCCCATTCTTCCGTCTATAAGCAATCCAGGCTTAAAACCTTTGTATGATAAGCATATTTCTGCTGCTTCTAGCCTTGATTTCATACTATCGAATCCTAATATTATTATGTCATCTTCATTTGAATACATGAATGTCTGAAAATATTCGGTCATTTCAGTTATTTCGCAATTTGGATTTATATCCATTAATAAACCATTTAAAGCAGTTGTTTTGTTTTGTCCCAAGTGGGAATGCCCGTATTGTGAAACTCCAATATTAGCAGTTTCTACTTTATCTAGGTCATATAATACAAAATTCTCTGCTCCCATTCTACATAGCTGGGTAGCTGCGGAACTACCTATAGCCCCGCAACCCAGTATATGAAAAACATGATTATTTAAGGAATCAATTAATCCAACAGAGCGTTGGTTAACAATACCAGCCATAATTGCCCTCCTTTTCATATTCTCTTTGAATCATTGCATCTTTGTATTCTAAAAGCTCTATATCCCATGTGTATTGAAATAAATCAATCATATCTTGCTTATTTCCTTGAGGAATAATCACTTTATACTCAGATATTTTATTCTTATCTAGCATCTTTTGAACATTCTTTAGAGACTTTCTAAATTTAGGCAAAGATAATTCATCTGCCATAAACTTATCTACTATCGCATCTAAAGCTTCTTTAGTTTGAGCATGAAAAGATTTGTCTTTTAAAGTAACTTTATCATGAACTTGATTCCAAAGATTCCTTTGATTTATATTGTTGTTCCAACCTTGATATGAACTATAAGAGGTTACAACATTACAATGTTTGTCTTCACAAAGTTCTTTGTATTGCTTTTCCATAGATTTTGTTACTTTAACTCCATCTTTTCTTTTAATATTAAGCGTCGTATCAAAATGTTGCTCAATATCTAAACCTGCTGCTTTCCAAATACTTACTCTAAACTTGTATTCTTGTTTCAGGTTTACTACTAAAGCCAAAGAAAATGACTCATTTTTCCATGCATTTATTTCGTTTTCATCAGTTCCAGACCAGAATGCGCCCATCGTGTGATGAGAATGCCACCATACAAATTTAATACCTGGATTTTTATATTTCATAGCATATCTCATCTTATAATCTGCGACTGCATCTCCATCTAGCTCTGTATTAGTGCCTGTATTCTCTTGTTTTAGTATCTCTACATCTGCAATGGTATAAATTCCATTTTTATCAGGAACAGCTGTTGCCAGACCAGATATTTCATTTTTATCTTTGTCATATGCTAACTTCGCCCATGATATTATTTCATACCAATCTTTCTCTTCAATGAAAAACAACTTTTCTATTTCCATTACGCGCCCCTTTCTGTTGCCCATCGCAACATTTGCTCTTTGATTTCATTTTTATTAGGAACTAATTGTTCTGCTAAAGTTGCTTCGATTTCTGCTTCTTTATGCCAATAATTAGTTTCGTCTAGAATGTCATTATATACATATAAACTATCAAATGCAGATATTAAATAATTAACTACATCTTCATATGTATATATTCTTATTGATGTTTCATTTTCATCTTCAGGTAGGCTAGACCTAAGATAACATCCAAAATCATCTCTAAGAACTTCTATTAACTTTTCTTCATCCAACCGTTCTAATAAATGCCCTAGAATTGATTCTATCATGAATATGTAATCTTCATTTGACAATCTTTTTGTTTGCCTTGACTTTTCTTGATAAAGACCACAATGATGTCTCCATATGCAGTCAATGTCTATGCAATAATGAACCATTTCTTTAGTTTCTTCAATCCATTTTTCACTACCTAGCTGACCTTCACTTTTGTATATTTTGCCCCATAATCTAGAACCACAGTTTTGAGTATCTCTACTAGTTACTGCTTGATATGCCTTACTAAAACTACTAGGCATACCTATATGGGTTAAAGCTACATTATTATATGGATTTGAATGAGTTGTATTGTAGTATCCAGCCCATTCTAACAGCTCCATAGCTAATACAACAAAGTTTAAGTTATGAAATGAATTTCTTACATTGTCTGTGAAATCACTAAAACAAGTAGATGCCCATTTAACAGGCATATAGTCTTCACTATAACTATTTGCTGTAGGTTGAGCTACATATGGATGAAATGTAGTTTGAATTGCCCTATAACTATGCATATTTGCTATTTCAGCATCATTTATACCTCTATATTGAACAGCTAAATTAGAGTGCAATTTCTTATCTAAATATTTCATCATCTTTCTTAAAGGACAATAAAATATTATCTTTATTCCAGTTATGTCTATCTTTTGTATTAATGTTTCGTCTTGATATACATTCATTTCCCCTGGATTTACATAGCAATTAATATAAAACATTGCTTGTCTTTGATTATGTTCTGGGATGTGTATATAAGGCTCAAATAATACTTTTTCACCTGTTGCTATATGTGCTTGATTAATTGATTCTTCTAATTTATCACAAAAATCAGTTAATTTTACCATATATTCATCAATATTAACATCGTGTTGGTAACCTTCTCTCTTTAACATTCGCTTTTTCTCTTCGCATAACTCTAGTTTTCTAGCCACGTAATTAAGTCTATATCTAGCATGTTCTGTAGTTCTAGATATATATTTACCTAATCCGCTTGATTTCTTTTGTAACATTAGTTGTTTAGCAACATAATCTTTTACAATATCAAGCGAACCAGGTCTCCAATTCCAAGAAGGTGTAACAGATAATACTTTAGGATTTAAATCGTTATGCATCCTCATCATTCTGTTACACTCTTCTAATGCGGAAAAGAACTCATCTTGTGGGCCAGTAGCGATAGCATTTGCTAATTGTTGATTAGGTTCTCTTAAAATATCAAGAGTATTAACGTTAATATTACTGTCACCATTATACAATTCAATGCTATCTGCCATATTAACCTCCTACTTTATTATTAGATGTATATGCAACATATGCACCGTCTTCTAATGTAAAGTCGTCTTGCCTAACTGTGCCACCTACATTAATGTTAGAACCTGAAGGTATTTCTAGTTCTGTTCTTAAAGCACCAACTGTTGTTGAAGATACATCTCTTGATGTAAATTCTCCGTTACTTAATAGGTTTATTGTTATTGACATGTCGTTTCTCCTTATCTTTATTGATTATTATTTGTCATCATCTCTTCTGCGTAATAAGTTGTATACAAGTTGCCTCCCCAGTTAAATAAATAACCAGAGCCGTGTATATCTCTCATTTTACTGAATTTCTCTCCAAATGGACTTAATTCAGCCTCTTTCATCTCTTTTACTTCTTTTATCGTTCCTTCTACTCCACTTACTCTTTCAAGTAAAACATTTACTTTATTGACTAAATTATTATAGTCTGGTACGATTGTATTCAATTTAACGGTGTGAATTACTACCCATATTGTTAACATCGCTAAAATTGAAAATATTGCTTGGTTTGTTCTTGTTTGCATTTCTGCTCCTTGTTTTTATTTGATTTTGTATTTCTATATCTACTTTACCCAGTAGATAGTCTTCATAACTATTCATTGTTTCTCCTTTTAATTATAAACCAGAGGTAAACATAGGTGAAAGGAGACATTATAGAGGGAATAAAAGGAAGAGTCCCCACTCTCCCTAAAAACTCTACATATCGTTAACCTATTGCTAGCCTCACGGTTATAGCCCTCTGGCTTAATATTTAGAATTGATTACTCTCATCTCTATTTCTAGTTAAATCAGTTTTAGATATTTCTTGTGCTAAATTAAAAGCATGAGTATTCATCCATTCTTTAGCCTCATTCCATTTGTCTATATTATCTTCAGCATATACTATTTGTTCTGATTTGTCACCTTTCAAAGTAAAGGTTACTATACCACCATCACTTTTATCTACCATTTCTATGGCTTGAATTTCGTTTAATTTAATATATGATGTAGAATACTCTGTCTTCATCACTAATAAACTTAACATTATACTAAAATACATATCTACCTCGCTTTCTTTATTTAGTTCTAACTCTCTTTTAGTTATATTTGTCATTCTATTTCCTTTTCTTTAATTATCTTTCTGTAATATTTTATCAAGTTCTTCATAAATATTATCTAATTCATCTATATCATCTCTATATCCCGCATGATATGTATGATAAATTAAATCTTTTAATTTTTGTCTATCTTCATTGCTTAATTTCATATTAACTTACTCCTTTTCTTTTAATTTATTAGACAGAGAACCTTTGCTTGAGGACGCTATAGCGTGATTATGCATCTGTACCTCGTAACGAATGTTGGGTTTTTATAGCCGTCAAAACTCTGTCTAAATGTTTTAAATTATTATGCTACCCTACAACTCCTTTCAAATACATTCAATAATTACTTTATGTTCTATAATAGTTCAAACCTGACTATCATATAATAATATTTCATTATAATATATTTTACTCGTTTTAGGCACTCTGACTAAAGAGCGTAGTCTCCTATGTTGTAGGGCGCGCGCATCGCTCTATTATTAGAGCAATTATAAATGTTATATAAACCTACACTTTTTCCTCAATAGTTGTTACCTACATATCTATTCATGTTTGTTATCTCTATCTCCCACCTTCACCTCGGTTTATATTTATTGAGAGCCTTGCTAGACCGCCACTCGTGTCTAGTTTTATGATGACCAGAGTTGAAAATACTATGCTCAACTGGCATTCAGGTCATGACCCAACTTCATCAGGCTTATATCTTGGCTCTCAATTATTTCCTTATCATTGTTATTAAAGCCTTTTAACTATCAATTACTAGTATATGATAGACCTCAAGACATAACTATTATTAAGAGGTTTTGTTTGGTATAACATACTGTAGAGAGGCACTATAGTCTCTTTCCTCTCTACCTTGGTATGTTAGCAAGTTTAATCACAATCATCGCAAATAACTAGTTTAGTTTCTTTCCAATCATCGCCTAAATTAGGATAAATAGTTATTCTATCTGGTCTGACCATATGCTCACAGATAAAACATTCTTTCCAATTATTAATACCATATTTTTTAATACTATCTTTAATATGTGTCATTTATTCTCCTGTTAGTTTTTTTTCTAATTCTCTTATCTCATCATAAAGTTCACTTTTGCTTAATTGACATTTATGAGCATTATCATCTACCATAGTTTTTACAGGTATATTAATTAATGGATGCTTTTCATAAGAGTATATTGTTTGTTCTTTTAGTTTTTCTTCTAATTCTGAAATTCTTACTTCATATAAAGAAAATCTATGTTCAATACTTGTTATAGTCCAAAGTCTCTTTAAGCCTTTAAACCATAATTTTAGTTTTAATAATTTATGTATCATTTCTTCCCTTTCTTTGTTTAATTTATTAGAGAATAGGTAGAGGCTCGCAAACTCTCCCTTACCTGTCAGACACATACTTTCATATGTGGTGCGCACAAATTGCTTGACCTATTCTCTAATTATGTTTGACAATTATTTATACTGGCTGTATTCTAATAAGAGGTCTTTCTCTTTTACTTACTAATTTACAAGCCTTTTCTACTGCTTTAAACTTATTTTTAACTACTATTACTTGAATTAAGTTCCCACATTTAAATACCCTATATTTATTCATAACTGTTTCCTTTACTTTTATGTTAAATTAAATTTTTACCATACTTTGATAACAAGGTGTATGGTAACCTCGTGGCTTATTATAAGCCTATATTAATCAGATTTCTAATACACAGACATTTCTCCTTTATGTATTACTTAATATAAAAAAGGGGGGCTATTAACCCCCCAATACATCTACTAACTAACCAACAAGTTTTTGCATATGAGCCTTTGCATCTGCTACAACTTCTTTGCTGTCTTTAGGAACTCTAGGTTTGCCTACGAAGAAAGACTTACAAGGGTCATCTGCCTTATATTTCTCAGGCATTTCACGAACCTCTATAGTCTCATCGCACAGAGCATTTAAGTCTGCAACAACTAACCTATTTTCCCAAACAACGCTAGCAGGAATAACAATCCCCTTTTCAGTTGGTATCAAAGCATTGACTCCCAACTCTGCTAGTTTTTCAAATAATTTATTCATCTTTAATCTCCTTATATAAATTGTTTTAAAAATTACTTCCACTGATAACAGTAGACCGAAGCGAACGATATGTTCGCGAGGTAAGGTATAATAGAATTTCAACCTAGCGATGTACCCACAGGGGTGAAATTCAAGGGGGTCCTCTAATGGTATATCTCACACACGCATTCTCAACCTAATTTTTCAAAAATGGGTTATTTCTCCTCGAGAATAAAAAAAAGACTTGGAAAATATATTTTTTTGAGTATTTTTAAAAGCTTATACTTACTAGGTATAACCTATAAGCTTATACAGCTGTTCTCACAGGTAGTATACCGATGACAAATACCGAGTAGTAAGTATATACACTGTGTTAATAGAGGTTATACCTATGTTTAAGCTTATGTATAAAACTTTTATTTGGATTATATATGTGTTTGTCATTAAATTATAGCGGTACTATGGCTAATAATAACTAATTTACAGACTTTTTTATGAATCCAATGTTTAAACAAGCAGTAGAGATGAGTGGAAGCAAGAATCCTAAAGATGAGGGTTATAGTAAGCTTATAGATATTCTTCAATCTAGACTTAAACCTATTAACGCGCCTAAAGAGTTCGTGTATCCAAACACTCCTGTTAAGGGAAGCTTTGTTCCAAGCAGAATGCCTAATGTAGACGCTGGTTTTGTTCCAGGAAGGAGTCCTGCTGTACGTTTAGGTGGTATGGAACCTACTGAAAACCCAGTTTGGGCTAATATTCTGTTTAAAGGAATTCAAAAGAGAGACAAACTTAAGAAGGGTGTTGAAACTTTGAAGGATGACCCTAGTTTGATAGTCAAAGGTTTACTAGGTAAGTCGCTTTTAGATAAGCACATTAATCCGTTTTTTGATAAGATTATGCCAGATAGTACAAAATTAGATGTTCTAAAGAAACAAATACAGTTTAACCCTAATGAAAGATTTGGCATGACAGTAGGGGATGATAAACTTGCATTAAATTGGAGATTTTAAATGGCAAATATTTACGGAGAGCCTGATATTTTTGAAAGAGCTGGTGGTTGGTTTAAAGATAAGTGGGATAAGGTGAAAAACTTTAAGACAGAGCCCAAGCAGGCTACTGGAAACTCTATGTATACACCTGGAGGGTACGGAGTTCAAAATATGAAAGGTGGAGGTGGTATTGATTTAAATTTGTCAAATGCTTTTAGCGATTTGAAGAATAAAGTAGCTGAGAATAATAAGCTCGTAGCTCAAAAAGCTAATCAAGGAGGTACTCCAGACTACACAGGTCCTCAAAATCTTGATTATAGTGGTCAAACACCTGGTGGAGTAGTTAATGAAACAGCAGGCGACAGCATGAATTTGCTTAATATGGGAATAAAGGGTGATAAAACATTTGACTCAAGTAATATCTTAAGTTCTGGAAATGAATTTGTGGAAGCGAGTGATTATTCTGATACAGCTTATTCACCTGCAGATATGGCTAGTATTGATGCAAATATGGCAGCTGAAGCAAAGGGACCTCAATTTGATAGTTTAATGGCTAAGACTATGAAATCTATGAACAATCAAGTAGGGACTGACTTAGGATTTGGTGAAAATGTTGCTGCAGACCAAAATTTAATGGGACAGAATGAAGAGAACGGTCAAACTGATTTAACTCTTGAAGACGAGTTGCTAACCAAAGAAGCTGGTGAGGGAGAAGAAGAGCCTGAAGAAGGCGGATTTAGTAAAGCTTTGGGAGGAATAGGTAAAGGTCTTTCTAGTGCAGGAGATAGTTTAATAAAAAGTGGCGGATTTCAGTATGGGAATATATTTGGAGATAGGTAGTGGCTAATATTGATAAACTTTATAATGCGATTATGGGCGCAGAGCATCAAGGATTCTTAGGAAAAGAAGATTATAGTCCTTGGATTAGGACTAAGCATGC
>Ga0098041_1001114_pt1 | contig 10310 bp, 20 predicted proteins | sample 8_EtaG_FD_77066 | JGI IMG/M metagenome (GOLD analysis project Ga0098041, IMG submission 77066) | Marine viral communities from the Subarctic Pacific Ocean - 8_ETSP_OMZ_AT15162 metaG | ecosystem: Environmental > Aquatic > Marine > Oceanic | place: Pacific Ocean | collected 2015-01-08
ATAGGTCACTCTACCTTGTAACAATAGGTGCTATACTGCTCTCAAGGCGTATAGTTTGTGATGAAAGGTCAGGTGTGGTTAATTACCACTTTGAAAGGGATTAGCGTCTCGAAACTGTACTTACTAGTTGCAAAGATAACCCAATATGTAAGGAGTGATGTGTCTAACACATTGTGACCGAGTGGATACTGCTGGCAACGGTAGTGGATAAACAAAAGAACATATAATGTTTGCAAAGACCACTCATTTCAAGAGGTAATCTCACTCTTGATTCAAATTTTAAAGGAGGAGCGTAATGTATAAAGGTAAACACACCAATACCATCTATTATGATGAGGATATAATTAAAATATTAAAGTATATCAAAGATTTTCTTAAAAAAGTTAAGACGCAAGACTATTATGTGCGTGGGTATGAAGATGCTCGTGTAATAATGCTTGAGGTTCTTGATTTTGTAATTAATAAACTAGAACAAGGAGAATAAACATGGAATATTTAGGAATATTCGTAGTTGGTTCACTCTATATGGCTATGGGCAGTTTTCTAACTATCTTATGGCAAGACCGACATATTTGGTCTAAAGAATATATGGAGCATTTGGAAGACCGTGCAGATGGTTATGCAAATGAGCAACCGTGGAAATAATATATCGCGGGGAATGAGGGTTCAATGTCAGGCTCATATCCTGACTCCAGTGGGTTCAACTCCCACCCCCGCTACTTTAAAATGGAGGATAAAATGATAACATCATTAATAATAGTAGCACTCTGCATAGGGTGTTTTATAATATTTGATTACATAATGTGTAATTATAAGAATTAATAGGGCAATGATAACAAGTTCGTTCCCAACTGCGCAGTAATGTGTCTAACACGATGGGAGACACCGAAGATTGTAGTTGCCCTTATATTGAATGGCTCAACCACACACTTGACCTGAGCCTTATTGCCTGCCTAATATCTTCCTGCGACTATCCCGATAGCGTATACAGTTTAAGATATAAAATGGCAGGCTGAAATTTTAAATATGCCCTCTTAATTGAAAAAAGAGAATGACAAAACCCGCGAACAAAGACCTGAGTGCGTTTAGTACTTAGTGAGGGAATGGGAAGTAAATGATTGTATTTCATACTTGGTTGGCGAACTAAAGAAGAGGGCATTTAATTTAATTAACAAAGGAGGTACATAATGTACGAAATAGAAGTGAGTTCACTTTATGAAAATATGTATCCTACAAGTAATATATACGAAGACAAGATAAAATTACTATTAACCATGCGTGGTTATAAGCGTAGCGATATACATTTTCGCACAAACCTTGATAAACAGAGAAGTTTACGCATTGCGTACTGGGAACCAATACAACATGATGACTTAGTTTATGTAAGGGAGCATTTAAAAGCACACTGTAATATACAAATCAAAGAATGGTCAGTATATGACGATGATTGTGGTTGGCTATATAACTATGATTTGTTTAACATACCAAAGTAAGAAGGAGGAGTAACATAATGTCAGACACTCTTGTAAAGACAAAGAAAGTCTATAAAACTAATAACTACGACAAGTTTAAGTTCGTAGCATCTAATAGGCAAGTTTCACTTGCTCATGTTAGGGAAATTATGGCTGAAATTCAGCGTATAGACCTAACTTCAGAAAATCCCATCAAAGTTACTCGTTCACACGAGATAATGGAGGGGCAACACACTTTCGAGGCGTGTAAGGAACTAGGCATCCCTGTATATTATATGTATACAAAGATGACTAACTCAGACATAGGGCAGTTTAACTCTGTTCAAAAGTCTTGGTCTTACAAGGCAGTACTCAGCCACTTTTGTGTTGAGGGATACCACGACTATAAGATAATGGCAGGGTTTGCTAAAAGGCATCCTTATCCATTGTCCACACTCGTAATATTACTATCTGGTGAGAACACCAAGAGGGTAATGAATGAGTTCAGGCGTGGTGAGTTCAAGGTCGCTCAAAGCATTGACTCAGTAGAACAACTATTGAGCAAGATAACCGAGTTCAAGGAATATAACGATAAGATATTTCGTCATAGGACTTTTGTGCTTAGTTATCTAGATGTTCTGACACATCCTGATTTTAATCATAATGTGTTTGTTCACAAGGTTTCCTTAGTTCCTGCTCGATTTATCAAGCAAGAAACACAAAAGGAATATTTTCGGATGATTGAAGATATATTCAATTATCGTAATCAGAACAACCCAATACGATTATTTTAAGGAGGTCAGAATGGGATTTGATTTATATGGACTGGCACCTGAAAATCCGAAGGGACTTAAAGCACCTCATATTGATTGGGGTGCTAATGTCTCAGACGATGAGAAGGAGCAGTACTTTGAACAAAAAGATAAATACCACGAGCAAGTACCGGGAGAATACTTTCGGTCTAATGTTTGGTGGTGGCGACCATTGTGGGCGTTTGCTTGTCATAAAGGAGATAGTATATTAACTGTCACCGATATGGATAAAGGTGGATATAATGATGGACACAAGATAAGCAAAACCAAAGCAATACGACTAGCGAAAGCGTTAAAGAAGAGCATTAAAGATGGCTCTGCTTCAAAATATGAAAGCATGATTACCGAAGAACAAAAGGTAGGTGCTAAACATAATGCTGAAGTAGATAAGAAACTTGATGCTATAAAAGATGAAGTAATACAAGCGACAGGCAAAAAGAACATTGTCCCAGGTGATTATCCTAATAAGTATAAGAAACTATGGGATGAACTTTACGCCACTCGTAAGTGGTCTTCATCTTACCCTTTCTCAGTAGATTTCTTAAAAGACTTTATTAAGTTTTGCGAGACATCTGGAGGATTTGAGATAGGTTAAGTACATTAGGTACAGAGGAATATTTTCTAAATCGCTCCTCCGATTTGGGTTATTTGATTGATTACTTTTATTCCTCTGTTGCCTATAAATTCAAATATTGTTAAATTTAGGGACTGGAATGAGTAGAATAATAGATATTTATGGGGACTTCCTCCGTAAGCAAAAACACGAAAAAGAAGAAAAGTTTAAGGACTACTTTAGGGCATCATCAGCAGGTTCATGTTTTAAAAAGCAATGGTTCAGTTTAAAGGACTATGAGCAAAGTGAACTTGATGATAGAGTACTAAGGTTGTTACGATTAGGAACCGTTGTACACGCTGATGTTGAACAAGCATTGGCTGAATACAAGGATGATAACACAGAAATCTTAACAGAACAAGAAATAGTTGTACCTGACTTAAAAGTAGTAGGGCATTTAGATGCCGCTTTACTTAATAAGGACGGCAGTGGCGAAATAACTTCTGCGGAGATTTATGATTTAAAGACTTGTGCGTCATACAAATGGCGAATGAAGTTTGGTAGGAATAAGGAAAAGAATCCTTCTTTCAATTATGAACTTCAAGTTGGCACTTATGGATTAGGTGTACAAGCGAAATATGAGGTAGACGATATTACATTATCACTATTGTGGTATAATAAGGATACTTCAGCAATGAGGGAGCAAAGTATAGACGCTTTACAGTGGACTAGCAATGCTCTAGAGTATTGGGAGACTTTAACCGAAGCCTTAGAAGGCATTACAAATCCTGATGATTTAATACCGGGCATCGACTATGGTGTACCGATGATGGATTGGGAATGTCGTTATTGTGGCTTCACAGATTATTGTAAAGGAATATAATATGTCTGAATTAGTAAAAAATACTGATATTGATATAGTTAAAGACGCTTTAAAGACTTTAACTGAGCAACACAGTAAGATTAGTGATATGACTACGCCTAAAGCATATATCAAGAAGAAAATGGGTCTTGATTATGTTGAGATTGGGTATATGAAGGCAATCGCTGATAAAGAGTTCCCGGGATGGTCTTGGGAAATAGTAAAATCCGAGGCATTAGGCTCTGCAGCGTATGTAGTACATGGTCGCTTAAAATGGTACGATAACCAAGTTATGCGTGTCGGTGATATGGTAGCGGCTCATCGTATACAGACGAAAAAGGGTTCTAATGATTTTGTTGATGTTGGAAACGACATTAAATCAGCAAATACTGATTGTATGAAGAAAGCACTTAATATGTATATGAATATTGCAGATGATGTGTATAGGAATCAGTATGAAGACCCTGAGTTAAGTGACGACCAGATTGAAAAGATAATCAAACTCGCAGGTGATATAAGTGAAGACGAAGCAATAAAGATTGATACCCTTATCACTGGTGGTAAGTTAAATAATCTTAATTACAAAGCGTCATATGCGAAATTGATGAGGATGAATGAGGCAAAGGAATGAAAAATTTCGGTGTCTTAGATGAAGGTCTATTAACAGAGGGTTTAGAATACACAGTTGGTGTTAATGATGGTACGGTATTTCAACGAGTAGTATATAAAGGTACGAAGTCGTTTAATGGAAAACCAATGATGTGTTTTGAAACAGAAAACAAATCTCAGTTGTCGGTTAATCCGAGTTATCATTCTTTCACTTTGGAAGAATATACTCAATTTCCCACACCTGAAGATTTAGAACCAAAAGAGACTATCAGTATAAGAGATATTAATAGTCAAATAGCAAAGGAGAACTCAGAAAATGGGTAAACTTACAATAAAAGAGGCTGAAAAACTTCAAGCCGATGGCGTATTAGACGCTAAAACCGTGAAACAAATGCAAACTGAAGGTCTTATTTCAGAGGGCAGGCGTAGTAACAAACGATATATCAAGACTAAGGATGGAACTTGGGTATCGCCTCAGTTATACTTTCAAGGAGTAAATTCTAAAGAATACTCTAAGAAGATGACTGACTTGCGTACAGAGTTTAATGCACTACTTGATAAATACACAGTAACTAAATCAGAAACCGATAATAAATAAGATAGGAGTAAGAAGTGAAAACACTTGAAAATACTACTTTTAATGAAAGCACAGATGCGTTTCAGCCAATAGTGGCAGGAACATACCCTGCGCATATAACTTCCTTTGAGTCTAGGGAAATCAACGATAGTGTTGTTTTTAATATGACTTTTAAAATTGCCGACAAAGTTGGTGAGATGGAAGTTCCTGTTTACCAAAATATAGATGGTAAATACGAGGCTACTACTGATGAAAAAGGTGAAGCAGTAACTCGTAAAGCAACACATCTTGTAGGTAAAGAAGTTCGTTCAGCGGGAGTTTGGCTAACACCAAATCCTAAAGAAGGAGAAGGTTGGAAGAATCGCAAGTATAAAGAGTTCTTTGAGAACTTGGGTGTCAATTTCCCTACTGATAAGAACGGTAATGTTCAATTAGGTGAAGTTGAAGAAGAAGATGTACTTGGATTCCCTTGCCTTGCTAAAGTTGGTGAACAATCGTTTACTAATAAAGAAGGTGAAGAGAAGACAACAATGCGTGTCTTTAATACCTATCCGTGGACTGGTGGTCAGAAATTATCTGAAGACGAAATCGGAGAGGATGTGCCTTTCTAACACCTTTCACATATAATGATAAAAGCCTCGGTAAATCTATGTTAGCCATAGAGTGGACTCCGCATCGTTCACGCTCCACCGAGGCTTTTGTCTGTAAGGAGAACAATATGATAGATGCTAATGATTTGTTAGACACTAATGTAAAAGTGTTAAGACTAATAAATGCAAGAATGGAAATAGGACAAAAGAAATACAAGGGAAGTATCCCTATAAAAGGCGAAGGTGGTCGTGACAACTTACAGGAGTCACTAGAAGAAGCGTTAGATATGTGTGTTTATTTGTCTGCAACAATACTTGAATTAATAGAGGTACGAAATGAAAAGAGAAACTCAAAGAAGTAAGGTAAAAGCACACCTTGAGAGTGGACAGGCTATTACGCCTATGGATGCTCTTGAAAGATATGGTTGTTTCAGATTGGCTGCTATCATACATGATTTAAAACATGATGATGGGTTACCGATTGAGAAAGAACTAGTAGTAAACAGATATGGTACACGCTATGCAAAATATAGGGTTGTGCAAAAATCTGTAAATCAGCGTATATTAGATGAGTTAAATCCAACAGGAGAATGGCGAAAATGAAAACTTTAGAACATAAAGAGAAAATTGGACTTGCACTCACAGAAGACGAGTTAGATAATATAGTAAAATGCGTTGAAGAAGTAGCAGTACGAATGGATGTATCAGCCGATAAAGGTTGGGGAACTCCATTTATAAAGAAACAAGTAAAGTTATTAGAAAGTCTGTCTTTAGAATTAAGAAAGATATATGATAACTATAAACGCAAGGAGCAAGTTAATGAAACTAGTAAATGTGAAGTTAAGTACGAAGGGTTACCTGAAGAAAATTGCGAGAACTGCGACTAAAGAAGTAGGATATGCTCCACAAAAGGGGAAGTACTTTCTTGGTTCATTGCCAATAGGCACTGTATTTGATACAGGAAGAAGCAAGGGAGTACTAGTCTCCTCATCAGTCAATGTTCAAGTAACAATATTTGACACATATGGAATAGGAGATAAAGATTTCGCTAGAACAATGATTGGAAAAAACATATGGGCATGGGCAACAGAAGTTGCCATAATTAAACTAGGTAAAATACCTGAAGGAGAACCAAATGATGATACATTGGATAGAGACATTCGTTGAACAACATCATTTTCCATTTTATGAATTTTTATGGATATGTATGCTTGGACTATGGTGGAGTGTAATAAGTAGATTAAAAAGAATAGAGGAGAAGTTAAAATGATAGAGTTTAGTATAATGTTTGTAGCCTGTTTAGTAATGGTCGCACTTGTCTATTACGAAGCAGAGAGGAGAAAGAAATGATAATATTACAATTATGGGAGTGGGTAGTGAATATATTCATACTTGGATGTGCCGCTATAATATGGGCAATAGCATTATTTATGATTGCATTACTATTCAGTTTATTAAAGGACTTTATAATAGGGAGTATCCAAAAATGAGTAAAATGTCTTATATACATTATTTATGTGAGAAGCAAGACCTTAAAAATCTTACTGAAGAAGTTGGTAGCGATATAGTTGCACAACAATTTCTTGACGCACATAATAATATGCGTGAAAACAGAGGTAATAAAGAGTATGATACACTTAATGAAATAGCAGATAAAAGTATCGAAGAGTATGAAGCGAATCCAGAGAAAGTAAAAGAAGAAGGTAAGTCGGCTAGGCAAGAGTTAAATCGTATCCTTACAGATATAGTTAGACCTAATTAATGCCTACGCCATTTATGTGTCACGAATGTGATGGGTATACAATGAATACTCATGGCATTTGTGATAATTGTATTGAACCAACAACCGCAGATGAATATAATAAGGAGTTATTTATGGTACATGACCCGGGTGATGAACACCAAGAACAAGCATATCAGGAAGGTGAAAAAAATACATATCAAGCACTTTTAGAGATGGAAAAGAAAGTTGATGAATTAGAAATACAATTAAAAGAGTTATTACATGACTTGGCAGGCGTATTGGAAGATAGAGATGAACTCAGAAAAGTTGTACATATGGTTAAAGAACTGGCTATGCTTCGAGATAATTATGGAATGATTGAAAGTGTAGCAGAGGAAGGTCTTGAGAAAAGCAATAAAAAATAAGGATGTATTCGATGTAATATGTCCTTGTTGTGGCTATAATTTCACCAAGCCTAAAAACTTATCAGCAAAAATAATGAAACTAATATCAAATTATAGTAAAGAAACTAGTACCGCTTTGAAATCAACAATGAGAGAAATATATAATAATGTGCCTAGTGATGCTAACCCTTCACAATACTATTATTTCCTGTATGGACTTCAGAAATATGAAGAAGAACATATTAGATATGGAATAAGAGTTTTTATGAATGGTGGTCATTATAAGGCAGGGAAAGGCTTTAAGTTTCTGAGAAGTATAATACAGAATCGAGAAGCCAATTTTGATAAACAACTAAATAACGAGAGGAAAGTATATGGCAAACTTCCAAAAAAGCGTATCATTAGGTGATACCCTATATCCTGTTAGAGAAGTCTCAGCAGTAGGTATGGATGTACATGGTAGCGATGGTGAATTTGAACTAGTAGGTGATACTGGTTACAAACTCATATTAAATGAAAACACTGGTAAAGTAGTAAGTTGTATGACAGATAATTATAAACTTGTAAGTAATGCAGAAGTAATGAAAGAAATTGAACCTATAATGAATAAATCAAAAGCAACATTCAAAGAAGCACAAATGTTTGGTGAAAATAAAGCAAGGACTAAATGGACTTGGATTTATCCAAATATAAAAGTTAAAGTCGGTAAAGACGACATTCTTAATCCTGAAATAACTGTTCAAAATAGTTACGATGGTAGTTGGGAATTATCTTTCTTGGCGGGTGCTTTTAGAATATTATGTGCTAATGGTTTAACAATAGGTACTATACTTGACGCTAAAAGAAACAGGCACTCTATATATAATAGTGACCTTATGAAGATTGGTGATATGATTAGCGATACAGTTAATAAAGTGGAAAGCGTATTTGTAGACGAATTTGGACAACTAGTAGACACTAAAGCAAAGAAATCTGATATAGCAAAAGTAGTCAGGGAATTACCACAACAAGCAGTAGAGCCTTTTGTAAGATATTTACAAAGGGAGAAGATTAATAATTATTGGGATTTACTCAATGCTTTTACTTGGGTTACCTCTCACGCTCTTAATAGGAAGCACGAGGCAACTAATAAGTTAGAGAAGAAAGTATATCCATTGATTAGGAAGATGGCTCACGCTTAATGGCAATTCAGACAGATTGTCCTGTCATAATACCTTACTGGGGAGGGAAAGTTAAACTATCTAGGCAACTGGTTAGTATGCTCCCTCCTCACGAAAGGTATATAGAAGTTTTCGCAGGTGGACTATCAATGTTCTTTAGAAAGAAAAAGGCTAAAGTAAACATTATAAACGACAAGGACTCTGACATAGTAAACCTGTATGAATCAATAAGAACAGAATATGATGATTTTAAACATAATGTAAAATGGTTAGTAAAAAGTAGAGAACTATATAATAAGCATAAAGCAATTATTAAAGGTAGTAAAGAAATTGACATACCAAATCCTAAACGAGCAGCAGAGTATTTCTATATAATTAAAAATGCTTTTAATAATAATTTTATGCAACCAATAAGTAAATATCAAGAATGGACTACTGAGTTTATAAACGATATAAATTATTCAAGGACTTATTTTGACGATGTAATGATTGAAAACCTTGATTATAGGGAATTAATAACTAAATATCCTCCGAAAGAAGGAGATTGTTGGTACTTAGACCCTCCTTATATCGCCGCTACTGAAAGACACGATTACTATTTTCATAGTTTTACTAAGAAAGACCACTATGATATGCTTGAAGTGTTAAGGATTATTAATGATAAAGGTGGTAAATTCATGGTTTCGTATGATGATAGAAATGAAGTTTCAAAACTCTTAGAGGAATTTGAGACTTGTAAAGTTCAAACGAAATATGGTGGTAGACATTTTGACCCTAGTAAAGTATATAATGAATTAGTTATAACAAACTATCAACCCACACAACAAGGAACATTATTCTAATGAAGGAAATAAGAACAAATGAAGAACTCAAGGTTCAGCCACATTCCGAAGAAGCAGAGAAAGCAGTATTAGGTAGTATAATCTCACAGGGACATCCAATTATGGAGAAAGTCGCTGGATGGATAAGAACTACTGATGCTTTCTATACTACTCTTAATCGAGAAATATGGGATGCTTGTGTTGAATTGTATAGAAGTCACAAACCGATTGATATGATAACAGTAATCGAACAACATAGAGATATGACAAAAGGCGAAAAAGGAGAATCTTATTATATTTCAGGACTTGCTGAAGGCGTACCTACTACTGCTAATGTAGAACATTATGCACGAATGGTATGGGAAAAGTATATCCAAAGAAATATAGCAAAGTCTGCTTATAATGTATATAGAATGTCCTATGATGAGTATGAAAAAGTAAATGTACAACTAGATAAACACACACAATTAATATCTGAATTACAACTATTAGCACCAACTAAGAAACGAGAAGTAGAAGACATTGTAGAAGAAACATTACAAGCAATAGAAGAAGGTACTAATGTTATCAAATTTGGTTTAAAGCAATTAGATGAACCAGCAGGAGGTATGACTCGTAAAGAGATTACAGTTCTTGGTGGTAGACCTGGACATGGTAAAACCACTTTGATGATTAACGCTGTAAGGACATTAATAGAGAATGGACACAAAGTTGTTCTATTTAATAGAGAGATGTCTAATGTAGAAAT
>Ga0098041_1001119_pt1 | contig 10282 bp, 15 predicted proteins | sample 8_EtaG_FD_77066 | JGI IMG/M metagenome (GOLD analysis project Ga0098041, IMG submission 77066) | Marine viral communities from the Subarctic Pacific Ocean - 8_ETSP_OMZ_AT15162 metaG | ecosystem: Environmental > Aquatic > Marine > Oceanic | place: Pacific Ocean | collected 2015-01-08
ATACACCGTTATTTCTAACAACACCCTTCCACAATACGTATCCTAAATGTCAGAAACTATTCGTTCACTAAGTATCACTGAAGCAGAGGAAACTGTCCTCGTTGAAATGATAAAATACTTCAACGATTTGGGTTTGCCTGATGACATCAACTCTAAGGATTACGATTCCTTAACTGATAAGATCTGCGAACCTGCGTTTTGGGAGTATAATTAAGAAGGGTTAATCCCCTTCTTTTTTTATAGAGTATTTTTGTACTAAGCAAAGCGGCTGGAATTTTTCAGCCGTTTTTTTCTTAATATTCTCTTAACGGGTTTTGTATCCGCATGAACTACAAAATCCGTGAAAGTATGCTATGCTTAAAGCATGAATAATTCAATTACTAATCTTTCAAAAGCAAACGCTTATACAATTCTTGAAAACGTCGTCCGTGAGTTGGACGCACTCTATGACCGTGAGGATGATAAGCATCCAATGGACTCTGATTTCGTTACAGGTCATCTTGACGACCTAGATGAAATCATTTCTCAACTTCGTGAGTTGACTGAATTTGACCCAACCCCATAATAGGGGTTTTTTACTGGAAAAATTCCGGCTTGAATCCAGTTGAGAAACTGTCACACTAAATCCCCATTCGTGGTGAAAATGATTTATATTAAGAAAGTCCAACGAATTTCATCCAATTATGAATGATTACGAAGACACAATTCTTCAGGAGTTAATGGATACTCCAGGAGAAATCTTTGACATTCCAGAGTTAAACGACTCTAAATTTGATGTCGAAGATTACATAAACAATTCAAACTTGGATTACTAAATGAAAACAACTGAATGGTTAATCCTTGGCATTCTTATCATTTGTTTCATATGAATTCCTCCTCCAAAGTAAACACAACTGATTTTCACATGAATAACTATCCCTCTGAGATCTACGATGAGATTGAAACATTCTGTAAAGAAAATGAATTTACTGTTGATTACTTTTTACAAGAATTCGCAGTAAATGAAAGACAAATCAGAAGACCCTTCTCAGCATGGCGTGGTAGATCAATGTTAAACGACGTATAAGGACAGTTGACAAACTGGACTTTTTTACAACAAAATCGTTACAAACCCCGTAATAGGGGTTTTTTATTTGGTATGATAGGGGAGTAAACGCAACCAAGCGAATTTATGACCGTTAAGTCAAACACTCCTGCAACTCCAAAGGCAACCGCCCCAAAGAAACGTAGAACCCGTAAGACTTCACAAACTGCCAAAACAAATCAAGTTATTAAGGAAGTCCAAGCAGTCTTGGATGCCCCCAGAGCTAAGGCAACAAAGGCAGTTAAAAAACCAATCGTTGCCAAGGTCACAGTCACAACCTTCAAAAGTGGCAAAGCAGTCTCAAAGAAAACCACTTTGAAACGCCCCTCGACTGCCCGTCTCATCACCCCACAAAGGTACGTTGCAGACATTCAAACCCGTTGGGCAATTCACAATTTTGAAATCCAGGAATTGATTTCAGACTTCGTGAAAGGGTTTGATATGGTAAGACCCTACCACACCGAATTGGTTAAAAGGATCAAAACAGTCAATCTTTAAACTGTCACACAAAGCCCCCGCAAGGGGGTTTTTTCATGGTATGCTTAAGGAGTCCAATCAAAAAAGACCTAATGAACGAATCAAGACTTGAAGATTTGGCAGAAACCATTTTTGAGCAAATGATGGAATCATTCAAAGACCTCACACCCTCAGAAGTTGAATTAGTCTATGGGTGCGCCTGTGATGAGGCAGTCAAACAAACCAGTTGAGAAACTGTCCCAAGCACCCCTTTACAGGGTGCTTTTTTCGTGTATGATAACAAAGTAATCAAAAGGAGCACCCATGCAACTTCGCCCAATCGCCGCAAACCAAACTGAATTAACTCTCAGTAACGGCACACAGGTTTTCTTCTCATATAAGACACCCGTCGCCGCATACCTTGCAGATAAGGCAGAATACGTAAGAACTGCTACCAAATGGTCCGTCACAACCTCACGCCACATAAACAAATGGTTACAGGGAGTAAATGCTACCACAGTGGACCAGGAAATGCTTGACAGTCTAACCGCTTAGAAAACTGTCATACGAAACCCCCGAAAGGGGGTTTTTTCGTGGTATATTAAAAGAGTGGAAGGGATACTACAGGGTAACGTCCAAACAGACTTCGCACGTGCTGTGACCCACCTTCCACACTCCAAAGCATTTTTCCCGATTTTTAACATGACAAAAAACCTTCACATTGAACACCCCGAAGATAGCATCCTTACAGGCAACCTTTCTGTATTGGATGCTTTTTTATTGCCGTTGTTACTTAGTCTTAAGATTGACGGAGCTCCAGCAATAGTTTGGGGACGTAATCCTGCCAATGGAAAACAATTCGTAGGAACGAAATCTGTATTCAATAAGAAGTTAATTAAGATATGTCATTCTACAGAGGATATTGATAAGTTCTATACAGGATCTTTGCGTCATATATTATATCATTGCCTTTCGTATTTGCCTATAACTAATAACATATATCAGGGCGATTTCATCGGTTTCGGTGGTGCTAAGAATTACAGACCTAATACAATTACTTATAGTTTCCCTGAGCAAATTGATGCTAAGTTAGTAATAGCACCACACACGCAATATTATGCTGAGAAAGATTTAAGGGATGCAATCTCATATCCATTAGTTAATAAATTGGATAGTAATGACTTCGTGCATTATGTACAACCTGATGCATATATTAGGGCGGGTTATGGTGCAAACTATGGTGAAACATTTGATGCCTTTTATGATACTAAAGGATGGATAGATTGGGCAAAGAGAGTATCACAAACTGTGCAGTTCGTAGATGATAATAAGGCAAAGAAATTAAAGATCAATCTTAATCATTTGATCCGTACTGAAAGTGATATTAAACCCGAATTATTTGAGGGACTATGTGATACAAAGCTAATAGAGTTTTGGTTAATAGTTAGGGACATAAAACGTATGGCATTAGATGAATGTCGTCATAAGGGTAATTTCAAGTCCTACATTAACTACAATGTAGAGGTAATCGGTGAGGGATTTGTTATGAATACCCGCTACGGTTCTTATAAGTTAGTGAGACGCAATCTATTCTCTTATGCTAACTTTAACAATGATAAGTTCAATAATACCACTAATAATAAAGAAAGAGAGATTGCATACGCTGCTTAACAACTAACAGGGGCTAATAACCATTCGTTCGTGATTACACAGTCGTTGGTTATTATGCCCCTTAAATGTTATTTTCGATGGATCCCCTAAGCTATAAAGTGTTACGGAAGCGATATAAAAATTTTCCAATAATAAAAAAAATCTATATAATCCTGAAAAGGAAAATAATCTGCCTTATGCAAAAAAATTCCCCAGAAAATTTTTCGCCCCTAGAAGTTGATGATATATCGGGCGAGTTTTATGTTAAAGTACCTGAATGGGTCGTCAATGATATGAATTGGTATGAGGATACAGAGGTTCATTTTAAGGTAGATGGAAAGGAAGTTATTATTACAGAAAGAGAATGAATAAAACATATCACATATACCTAGATGAGAGATGTCTCTTCAAGAATTTGGATGAAACGGAGTTTAAGGTTATATGGGGTAGACTTTATCATTCTTATTGGGATGGACTGACATATGAAGAAGTAACCGAACAGGAATTAGTTGATGCAAGTTATTGACGATATAAGTAGAATGATGTATAATACAAAGGTAATTACAATACGTCATGGCTAAAGGATTTACAGTTAAAGCAAAAACTCCTGCTACTAAGGCACCAGAGTGGGATTATGCAGCTGCAAAAGAAATGATAAAGGGTAAAACAATAGTATTTTGTTTACCTGGAAGAGGTGTATCATATACCTTTTTGAAATCTTTTGTACAACTTTGTTTTGATCTTGTTCAAAGTGGTGCTGCAATACAAATATCACAAGATTATAGTTCTATGGTGAACTTTGCTAGATGCAAGTGTCTAGGTGCAAATGTTCTTCGTGGACCTAATCAATTACCTTGGGATGGTAAGTTAAAATATGATTATCAGTTATGGATTGATAGTGATATAGTATTCAATCCTGAGAAGTTCTGGCAATTAGTTCTTATGGATAAGGATATTGCTGGTGGTTGGTATGTTACAGAGGATGGAAGAACTACTTCTGTTGCACACTGGTTAGAGGAAGAAGACTTCAGAAAGTCTGGTGGTGTTATGAATCATGAAACTACTGAAAGTATTACTAAGCGTAAGAAGCCTTTCACTGTAGATTACACTGGTTTTGGTTGGTTATTAATCAAGAAAGGTGTATTTGAACATGAAGAGATGCCATATCCTTGGTTTGCTCCTAAGATGCAAGTCTTTGAATCAGGTGAAGTACAGGATATGTGTGGAGAAGATGTGAGTTTCTGCCTAGATGCTAAGGAAGCAGGCTTTGATATTTGGTGTGATCCTCGTATCAGAGTTGGTCACGAGAAGACAAGGGTGATTTAGATGATAGGCGAGACGTACACCGTTTATATTAATGGGAAAGAGAAATTTACATCTCTTTCTCGTATGGAGTACTTCGATCTTATGGAAGATTTGTCTGTAGAATTTTATCAGACAGGCACACCACATCCCGACGACATTTCTTATAGCATACAAAAATATCAAGGAGAATCTAATTAATGGCAAGGTCAAAAACAGGCTCATGGGGAACCATTGAGTTAGAGTCAACCCCAAAAAAGACTCGACAAGGGCAAGGAAAACACTCGAAATATGCCCCAACGTCCCGTAACTCGGCTCGAAAGAAGACCAGAGGGCAGGGAAAATAGAAAAAAACCCCTAAAGCGTCTCGAAAGAGGCGTTTTTTTAATAAATACAGTATTAATTCTTATTTCCGACCTAAATAAATCAGGAAAAACTCTAATTCTATGGCAGTTACTCGGATATCAAGAGGATTTAAGGATATTAGTCTATCTTTTGACAAGCATCCAGTGACTAATGACATATTAGTCCTTAAGAATGAGAATGCAATTAAGAAGGCTGTAAGGAATCTGGTACAGACAATACCAACCGAACGTTTCTTTAATTCTATACTAGGTTCTGAGGTACGTTCTAAGTTATTTGACCTATGTGATTATGGTACGGCATCATCAATTCAACGTGAAATTGAGATTACATTACAAAACTTTGAACCAAGAATAGATGATGTAAGTATTGAGGTACTACCAAGACCTGATCAGAACGAATTTGAGGTCTATGTATTCTTTAATATTGTCGGACAAGATTTTCCGTCTCAGGAATTCACATTTATGCTAGAAGCTACAAGGTAATATGCCCTTCACTAAGTACACAAACCTCGATTTTGATCAAATAAAAGAGTCGATAAAGGATTATCTTCGAGCAAACTCAGACTTTACTGATTTTGACTATGAAGGATCGAATATGTCGGTCTTAATTGATACATTGGCATATAATACATACATCACTGCATTCAACTCTAACATGGTAGTGAATGAATCCTTCTTGGATTCAGCAGTACTACGTGAAAATGTCGTATCATTAGCACGAAATATAGGGTATGTACCACGTTCTAGGACAGCTTCTACAGCAAATATAGCGTTTCAGGTTGGTGTAACCACTAGCACTCCTACAGCGACCTTACAGGCAGGTTTAGTCTGTGTTGGTGCGGAAGATGATACTACATTTACATTCTCAATACCTGAAAATATCACTACAACTGTTGATAGCATAACTGGAATAGCAACATTTGGTACTCTTACAGACCCAGTTACAGTACATGAAGGGACATATGTAAGGAATCAATTCGTTGTTGATGGGTCATTAGACCAAAGATTTGTATTAGATAATTCATTCATTGATACTTCTACTATTGTCGTCTATGTAAAAGGTGTAGGAGACGTTGGAATTGGACCAGAATTTAAGAAAATTGATAATATTATAGGTATTACTACTACATCAAAGACATTCTTATTACAAGAAATACAGGATGAAAGGTATGAATTACTCTTCGGTGATGGTACTTTTGGTAGAAAACTAGAAGATGGCAATCAAATTACTGTAGATTACATCATTACAAATGGAAAATCGGGTAATGGTCCTGCTAATTTCTCATATACAGGCACTGTAACTGATTCTTTAGGTAATATACTCACATTAAATGCCAATCCTAACATAACAACTGCTCAGGCTGCCTCTAATGGCGGTGATATTGAACCTATTGACTCTGTTAAGTATTTTGCACCTAGACTGTATTCAGCACAATATAGGGCGGTTACAGCAAGGGATTATGAGTCAATAATACAAACAATTTACCCAAATACCGAAACTGTTTCTGTTGTCGGTGGTGAGGAGTTAGATCCACCACAATTTGGTACAGTTCTACTTACAATTAAGCCTAAGAACGGTGATGCAGTCTCTGACTTTGATAAAGAACAGATACTGACTAAGTTGAAAGGATACTCTCTTGCAGGTATTAATCAGAAAATCTTAGATCTTAAAATACTTTATGTTGAGATTGATACATTTGCCTATTATGATACTGCTGCAATTGAAAAGGCTAGTGACTTAAAAACAAGAATTATTGATGGATTGAATACATATGCTGCCTCAAACGATATTAATAAGTTTGGTGGTAGGTTTAAGTATAGTAAGGTATTGAATATTATTGATGGTATTGATAAAGGAATCACCTCAAACATCACTAGAGTTACTATAAGAAGGAATCTAAAGGCAGTTTTAAACACATATGCCCAATATGAACTCTGTTTTGGTAATAGTTTCCATATTAATCCAAAAGGGATGAATATTAAGAGTACAGGATTTAAAGTTGCTGGAAACTCTAATCTTCTTTATCTAACAGATATACCTAATAAAAATGCTGCTGGTGATCTAGATGGTAGTAATATGGGTAGTATTACTATTGTTCGGGAAGATGTGACAACTGGTGAGAAAATAGTAGTTGTTAAATCTGCAGGAACAGTTGATTATAGCAAAGGTGAAGTTATATTGACTACAATTAATATAACTGAAACATCTAAAATTAATAATATTGTAGAAATTCAAGCAGTACCAGAGTCTAATGATGTACTGGGACTTAAGGATTTATACCTGAATTTTGACATTTCTAATAGTACGATAAATATGGTTAAGGACACCATAACTTCTGGCGAACAAATATCTGGTGTTGGATATAAAGTTACTTCAAGTTATACAAACGGAGATTTAATAAGAGGATGATCACAACGGGGTTTGATAAGAAAGTAAAAATACAGCAGATTATTGATAATCAGCTTCCAGAGTTTGTTCTAGCCGAAAGTCCTAAAGCTGTTGATTTTTTAAAACAGTATTATATTTCGCAAGAATATCAAGGTGGTGCTGTTGATCTTACCGATAATCTGGATCAATATTTAAAATTAGACAATTATACACAAGAAATAGTTGGTGCTGGAACCACTCTTTCTGTGGGTATTGGTACTGCAGAAACTACAATAAATGTTTCGAGTACAAAAGGATTTCCTGACCAATATGGTCTATTTAAAGTAGATAATGAGATATTTACATATACAGGTATAACAACTAATACCTTTATTGGTTGTCAACGTGGATTTAGTGGAATTACCACATATCATGCACCAAATAATCCAGGAGAATTGGTGTTTACAAACTCTGATTCTGCTGCACATACTCAGAATTCAGTTGTTCATAATTTAAGTGCATTATTCTTAAAAGAATTTTATAAGAAAATCAAGGCACAATTAACTCCAGGGTTAGAAAATACTAAATTTATCCCTACTCTTGATGCTGGAAACTTTATAAAAGAAGCTAGATCATTATATCAATCCAAAGGTACAGAAGAATCATTTAGAATTTTATTTAATATTTTATACGGAATTGATCCAAAAGTCGTTGATTTAGAACAATTTTTAATTAAACCGTCTTCTGCTCAGTTTATTAGACGTGAAATCGTACTTGCAGAGAGAATTTCAGGTGATCCTAACAAATTAGTTGGTCAAACTATCAGAAAATCAACCGATTCTGCTACTCAAGCATCAATATCTGAAGTTGAAATTCTTACTAGAGGTTCTCAGATCTTCTATAAAATAGCTTTATTTGTTGGATACAATGATCAAGACCTAATTCAAGGAACATTTTCAATAACAGGTAAGACAAAAATTATTGGACCAGTTTCTATTGGGTCATCTGTTATTACTGTTGACTCTACAGTAGGATTTGGAACAACAGGAACTGTTGTAGCTGGTCTTAATACTGCAATTTCTTACACAGATAAGACAATTAATCAGTTCTTAGGATGCACCAACGTAGGAAGTGCAATTACTACAACTTCTGATTTAAGATCTGATGAAACATATTATGGTTATGAGGATGGAGATTTAACCAAAAAAGTCGATTTACGTATCACTGGAGTTATATCTAAGTTCGTTCCTGTTTCTGATATTAAATTAACTAATGAAGGTGAAGAAATTACTGTTAAAAACCTTGGTGAAGGTATATTAAATCCAGAAATAAACGCAAGTAGAAAGGAAATTCTTGTTAATTCTTGGATATATAACACTTCTTCAAGATATCAGATTAAAGAATGGGCTGGATCAGTATTTACGCTATATTCGGATATAGAAAAATCTAGTTTAAAATTAAATGATAATGTTGACATTGTACGTCGTGGAGAGCAAAATATTGTAGCAACTGGTAAGATTGGAGATGTCAATTCAGGAGCAAAAACTGTAAGGATTGATAATTTCACTCTTCTTTCAGGAATATCTTCTTTTCCAGAAACACCAAACAGTCAATATGATGTTAGAAGGCAAGTAAAGAAAGCATCTAGTTCAGGTGCTGAAATAGATTATGGTAATAATGTTCTTACATCAGATGTTACGAATGTATATAATGACGATAATAAAAATATCTACGTAGCTTCTAATTCATTACCATCATATGATATAAATGTATCTCTTGCATCTACATCTATACCATCTTCAACAGATATGGTTGTATCTGGGTATTTGCAAGATTTAGATGCTAATACATTAAAATATAATGTATTATCTTTCCCTGGTCCTGTTCCGTTTATTACAGGTGATGCTGTTTACTATTCTCCAGATTCAACACCTATAGTTGGATTAACAGCTGGAACATATTACGTTAAAGTATTATCACAAACTAACCAAATAAAAATATATCCATCTAGATCTTTTATAATACCAGATGCTGATGGAACCGAAAAGAATTTACAATTATTATCTGCTACTGGTAAGCATACATTTACGTTTAATAGTCAACAGAATGGACAAATTAATGCCCAGGGATTATTAAAGAAATTCCCAATAGAATCAAATATTAAATCTGGACAGTCTGCCCAGACTAATGCTGGTCCAACGGGAATGTTGGTGAATGGTGTTGAGGTTATTAATTATAAGACTGATAATAGTATATTTTATGGTCCAATAACACATTTAAATGTATTGAATGGTGGAACTGGATATGATGTAATTAATTTACCAGAGATTGTTGTATCTGCAGCAGATACGACAAGTACAGCAGGTATAGGAAATACTGCTAAAATTCAACCAGTTATTAGTGGTAGTGTTAAAGATATTTTAATTGATCCTCAAGATTATGATATTGATCGTGTAGTATCTGCAACGATTAGTGGTGGTAATGGTGACGGTGCGTTATTAGAACCTGTAGTTTCTAAAAGGTTCAGGGATATATTCTTTGATGCTCGTTTAAGTATTCAAGGTGGTGGTGTTGATCTTACTGATGATACAATAACTTTCTTAGGTCAGCATAATTTAGCAGATGGACAGGCTTTAATTTACAATAATAATGGCAGTGATTCTGTTAGTATTGGGGAAATGAGTAATAATGCAAATCAAAACAAATATTTACAATCTGGATCAGCATATTGGCCAAAAGTAATTAACTCAAGTACTATTAAGTTATTCCCAACTCTTAATGACTATAATACTGGAATTAATACGGTTGGATTTACATCATTTACTAATGTTGGTACTCAGAAATTCAGACTTTATGAAAGTAAAAATACATTATATTCACTTAAAGTAATAAATCCAGGTGAAGGATACACAAATAGGAAATTAATTGTTGGTGAAACTGGTATTTCTACAATTACATCAACAGTTAATTATGAAAATCATGGTTTTGGTGATGGTGAGAATATTTTATATTCTACTGGTGGCACAGGAATTTCTGGATTAACAGTAAAAACTGGAA
>Ga0098041_1001122_pt1 | contig 10277 bp, 9 predicted proteins | sample 8_EtaG_FD_77066 | JGI IMG/M metagenome (GOLD analysis project Ga0098041, IMG submission 77066) | Marine viral communities from the Subarctic Pacific Ocean - 8_ETSP_OMZ_AT15162 metaG | ecosystem: Environmental > Aquatic > Marine > Oceanic | place: Pacific Ocean | collected 2015-01-08
GATTCGGAATATTTTGTGTGAATATCTCTTTTGTGAGTAATGCTTTTGCTGGCAAGTCTACAGACTGTACCTGCATTGCTAAATCGGCAGCAGTAATCTTTGTTGTGCTGGATAGGTTTTTGTTGACAGCATCTACTATGCTCTCGCAAGCAACATATACCACAAAATCATTTCCGCGAGCAACTCCTCCTCGCTTCCCTATATGTGAAACAAATCCATCTATGTCGAAATTAGCCATATTACCTTTGCGCTACCATTTGTTTAGAGTCTCTGAATACTTCTTTCTCAGATGCCTTCTGGAATCTTGCCACAGGCATAAAGATTGCTATATCCCATTCGTCAGCAGGAACCTGAACTGCAAACTTAACTCTGTTGATCAGATATTTCTTCACAGCAGGTTTGACCTCAGGGATTCTTGCTATTTGTTTCCAGTTCAATCTCAGGAAAGTGTCCGAGTTTGCTTCTTTTGTGTTTCTATATCTATTGAGTTTATCCATCAATCCTGCTCTCATATATGGTGACAAGTAATGTAGATTGAGACCAATAACATGAGGAGGAGAAAAATCAAAAAAGATTGTTAATGGAAACCTGTCCCAGTAAGGTAACGTCGCCTTGTACTTTGCGTCGTACTCAAAAAAGAACATCTTACCATAAACAACTTTCTTCCCTGTAAACCTTCTTCTGTCGTAGCCACCTCGCATAAACAAATCGTGTGGTTTGATACCTTTTAAACCACCTTCCATTCCTGCTTTGGAACGATTGTATGTCTGCTTAGCGAGTGCCTTACCCTTTTGTATCTTAGATCTGAACCAGTTCGATGCTTTGGTTCTTAGATTTTTCGCACTTCCTGTTCTAAGGGCATCTTTGAATTTATCTAATAACGATTCTTTTAGGTCTTGCCTTTGTGATGCCATTATATTTTAAGTCCGAGTGTTTTGTTTAATTCTTTCTCTGTCCAGATACGCCAGTTCAATCCTGCACGATCACAGAAGTCTTTTGCTGCTGTCCACTTCGCTTCGTTGGTTTTCCATCTCATCTGTTCTCTCACGAATCTTTTATGTTTAGAGTTCGTCGGAGGTCTTGTCTGTGAGGCAGGTTTGATTTCTACCAACCATTTTGATCCGTCTACCATTTCAAAGTAAAGATCAGGCCAGTAAGTATGCTTAGTCCCTCTCCAATCATAGTAAGGAATCTTTATCTCTTCGCTTGCCCAGAACTTAACCCTGTTGTGTCCTTCGAGAAATTTGAATGCTTCTCTTTCCCATCGCGATCTATATGTAACTTTATGATAATCACCTAGATATTTTTCTGGTTTCTTTATCTTATATTTTCCACGGAGTGCCACGATTTATTTAGGTCACCTAAATAAAGGCAGAAAGGAATGTTATGGGATCAACAGTAAATTTAACCTGGCCTACTGATCTGGGAAGTAAGCAACATGGGCAACCCAATTACATTTTGTTTACTGCACGGAAAAGGCAAATACAAAATAGAGATCAAATCATTGGTTCTGTTGCGTTGCCTATACCTATTGGTGCTTTGGCCTCAAACTATAAAGCAAGTTATGAGAACCAATCATTAGGCATGGTTGGAGCAGCAATAATGGGCACTGCTCAAGTGGGAGCAGCATCAGGACTGTCAGGTGCATCAGCAAACCTCGAAAAACAAATGGACGATGCAGGCAAACTTAGTGTTGGAGAAGTTGCCACTGCTGCAGGATCAGCAATAGGAAATCAGACTGCCTTAGCGAAATTTAGAAATAATGTTCTTGGTACTGTCAAAAATCCCTATCAGTTTGTGACTTATACAGGTCCTGAGTTTAGGCAATATAATATGACATGGACAATGATACCGCAAACCAGTGGAGAGGCAGATATTATATCAAAGATAGCCAGGTTTTTTAAGAAACACGTCTTACCATCAAAAGGAACTGGGATTGACTCCACATTTTTTAAGATGCCCCCGACCTTTGATGTAGAAATGAAGGTACATACTTTAGCCGATGGAACTGCTATTGATCTAAAGTCAGACCCAAAAGTCCAACGATTTGCGAAGTGTGTATTGACAACTGTTGAGGTTGACTACAATGGTATGGGTGCTTTGGTCCCTACCTTCTTTAATGACGGAAATCCAACAGGCACAAAACTTACTATAGGATTACAGGAAACTCAACTAATAACATCATCAATGATTGACGCAGGATTCTAATGGCAAAATCACCACCTAAACCAACCATACCAACGAGCCAATACTTCGCTCAGTTCCCCAAAGTGCAGTTCGATATGCTTAAGAATGGGAAGTTTAAGTCTGTCCCTGATTTGACATCGACGGCAAGATTCAGGTCAGATGCTCTAGATTTGGTTAGACAGTATCAACCTTATCGTATTCCTGATGGTGAGAGACCTGATATTACATCACACAAACTCTACGGCGATGTTAAGTATATTTGGGTGATCATGTTTGTCAACAATATTCAGAACGTATATACAGACTGGCCCAAGTCTGATACCATAATGAATGAGAGAATGTACAGGAAATATGGTACTCCTGCTGCTGCTCAAGCACTCATTCATCATTATGAAGATGATCGCGGAAACGAAATAGATAGATTCAAATATATTGAAGACACCGAAAAAAATAAAATAGTCACAGCATTTGATTATGAGATATTACAGAACGAAGCGAAGAGAGATATAATAGTTCCACAACCTGCATATCTCCAACCACTTTTAACCGAATTACAAACAGTATTCAATAGTCCTGTATAATGGCACAACAAAATCCAAAACCACTAAATCCTGGCGATTATACCATAACAGAATTGACCCTCCAATCTTTTGCTGGTCAGATGTATGATGTAAGCGATAAGTATGTGATGATCGACATCATGGAGTCTGTGTATTCTCCGTCCTTAGATTGCGTCATTACGTTTGTTGATTCCGTAGGTTTATTAGAGACCCTGCCTATCATTGGGGAAGAGAAAATCTTTTTAACATTTTATACGGCAACTCCTTCTCGTGCTATTAGACGGATATTTTACTCATATAAAATTGAAGAGATAGAAGACACCTCTGCTCAAAATACTACATTTAGACTGAGGTGTTGTAGTCCAGAATCAATATTGAATACAAGACTTCGGGTATATAATTCTTATGGACCAGTTCCATATTCTGAGATGGCGAAGAAAATATACAACGAATACTTTGAGAGAGAACTCAAAACCATTTTCTCCCCAGAATACAGTAAGAATTTCAACGTTGAAGATACAAAGGAAAGTTACGTTATAGCAGTTCCAGGCATGCATCCTTTTGATGCATTGAACATGATGGCAAAAAGATCGATCACCTTGATAGACAATACAATCCCTGGGTCACTTTTCTTTTTCTGGGAAACATTGCATGGTCATTATTTCCGAAGCATCGAAACAATAATGAAGAGATATCAGGAGTTGATGGAAGAAGGTAGGATTGGTGATATACCTTCATATAAAGTAAGACCGAAAAACATGCAGGATGAGGACAGACCTGAGTTATCAGTAAACGAAGCAGACTTTTCTACCATTGATAACTTCGAGCATCAGAGTTATTTTGATACTCTAAGAAATATGGAAGAAGGTATGTACTCGAGGAAACTCGTTGGCCATAACATTTGGGATATGACAGTTGAACAGCATGAGTATTTTTATGATAAAGACGGATATGCTGAGGGACATCTAAAGAAAAACAGTGTGCTTGCGTCTACTAAGTCGCTTGGACTTGCTCCACCAAATGCAGAGAAAAAGGGTGCCCAGCATAATAAGTTCGCCCACGTTGAATACTATCCACTCAGTGGTTCAACCTTTTACAATAATGCTGGCAAATGGAGACTACATAGAGGATCTCAAATAGAGCAATTGCAGTCTATGGTTCTTGATATTACTGTTCCAGGAGACGACACTATAGAATGTGGGACTTGTATAAATCTTACTTTGCCTTCTCGAATACCTTACACAGAAAACAAGGAAGTCCTCAGGTCTGGTGGATATTTGATTACTCGAATACATCACCAGTTCTTCAAAGGGGATTACAAAATGAAATTAGAGTGTGCGAAGGATTCCTATGATTTGCCATTGAATAAAATCATTGAGGAACCTAACACAATGCAACAACTTCATCCTGTCACGTTAAAACCATTGGCTGCTAACGAGTCCTTTACTCCTCCTTCAGTTCCCGGTAGATCAAAGGATATCAACAGCGATGAGACAGGGGTAGATGATATGATGTACAAGATATTTTCATATGCTGCTGATGCAACAGTAACACCTTCGGGTCCTCGAGTCAAAGAAAAACAATCAAGTGCACAGAAACTTGCTGAACAGGGGAATAAATAATGATGTATCCTGAATGGAATTGGTGGACAGGAGTAGTTGAGAATCGACACGATCCTATGAAGATTGGTCGTTGTCAGGTTCGTATCATGGGATACCATTCTCCTGACCTACGCAAAATGCCAACAGAAATGTTGCCGTGGGCAGTTCCAATGTCACCAATTAATTCTGCGTCTCAAACAGGTGTAGGTTGGTCTCCAACAGGTCCCGTAGAAGGAACTCACGTTGTTGGATTCTTTAGAGATGGAGAAGATGGCCAGGAACCTGTGATGATGGGAACACTTCCCGGGATTCCGAAAAAGGGTGGCGACAAAAAGGGTGGCCCATTCATGGATAATCGTTGGCGCAATAGTTCGTCAATGTATGAGATAAGTGGAGAGAATGGTGCTTTCACAAAGAACAATAAGACAGGACAACCTGACATAGAAGGATCTGTCCCTCGTAGACCTGGGGCATTTGTCTTTGCTCAGAAAGGTCAGGCAGTAGATTCTGATGCGTCAGTTACTCTTAAACAGAATACATTCAAAATCTGGGATCTTGATCCAACACCTTATCCTAGTAAGCGACTTATCCAAGCACCGACAACTCCAAGAACGGCACTTGGGTATGACGACATTCGTGGATCTCATGCGTTTAGGCAGGATGAGTTTGAATCAAAGAAAATATCAGATGGATCAAACGTAGAAAAATCTCAGGTGTACTTCCGTGAGGGAGGACGAAAGGTACTTGGGCAGTTTGAACTGGCAAGATCACAAAGTCAAATGGGTAAAAGTTTACCCAACAGTTTCCAAGAACCACCTCAATTCTACAAGGCAAGGTACCCATACAATCACGTAATAGAGACTGAATCAGGTCACTTGGTTGAGCGAGATGATACACCACAGGCAGAGAGACTTTTGTGGCAACATCGCACAGGTACATTTACAGAGTTTGGTCCAACAGGAATACGGATCGAACGAACGCATGGCGACAGATATGAAACAACCTCCAGTAACTCGTACGAAGGAGTAGTAGGATTTAAGGCGATAACGGGTCAAGGGATCCACTTAAATGCTACTGGTTCAGAGGTTGTTATTAAGGGAACTGGGTCTGCTGAGATTAATCTAGAGACAACTTCAGGTAACATGCACATGAATATTGGTGGATTTACCGTGTTAAACTCTAAAGGAGTAATGATCTCAGGTGAAAAGATGGTTTCAATGAAGGCAGATCAGTATTCAATTACTGGCCCAAATGGTCAGTTATTTTGGTCTGCTGTACCTGATCCTGACAAACCTAAAAATACAATCGGTCTGTTATACATAAATACTAGGCAGGTGTTATTCTCAGGTGCCTCGGACATATCAGGTTCTTCGAGTGGTAATATTAACTGGTCACCTAAAGGGGGATTCTTAATCAAGGGTGGTTACAGTAAGGAGTTCTATACAAATGAGTTTATAGGAAATAACCGAACTCCTGGTACTGACTGGAATGGAAAAGAGATTGAGTCGATGATGGGTAACATTGTCCTCAAGGTGAATACAGGAAACCCGAAACTTGGTGCTATTGAGTTTATCGTAAAACCTGCACCGATTCCAGATATGGTTGATATGCCTACGAACATGAATGGATTGACATTCTTAAAGTTAAATCCTGTTGCGACACAGTCTATTATGATGCAGACACCTACGTTTATAGATACAACTGCTACCGTTGGTACGTTTCACAAGACAGGATTGGCAATACTTGATTACGGGGCACTAGCAATGATCAACGCAAAACTGATGTTGATAGATTCTAAGATGAATTTTATCGGTGGAATCGGTGCTTCGCCTGCTGTGCTAGGGGATCAGTTCGCTACTGAATATGCGGCACACTTACATCTATCTCCAGCAGGACCGACTGGGCCACCTACGACAGCAGCGAAAGTTATGACTCTGCTATCTAAAAAAGTTATTTTCGGAGGATAATGGCATTAGTACCTTCTGCATTACAGGGTGGTTTACAGCCATTGAATGCTCCGTCACCTTCGGGTGCGCTATCAGCACAAACGATTATGTTAGCATTTCAATCATATGCTTTAGGCGTACAAAATATGATGGGATTACCTTTCATAGCTATGCCTGCTTTTTCTGCTGGACTATCACAGTTACAGGCATCGATGTCGGTGCCGCAACCAGCAGGTACGATAGCCGCAATGAATTTAGCGACGGCAATAAATACTGCATGGATGTCTGTTCAGACTACATTTCAAACAGGTCCGGTAGTAGCAAATATAGGATCTTTACAATCGGCACTTAATGGAGTATTCGCCGCACCAGTCCCAGCAGGATCAATGTTTATTATGGGATTGACAAATGCGATACATGCTTATTGTGCCACAACAGTAATAACAGGGGTAATTCCGGGAGCACCTCCCTTGCCCTTTTCAGGACCGCCAATATAATATGGGAGCAATAAAAGACGAACGTGCTCAAGAGACAGATCAGTCTCTTATTGATGCACCGCAAAACGCAGTGTCTACTCGTACGCGACTACTTAAAGATGTAGAGTCGATACGCGAGGTTATGATGGATCCAGATACGGACAACTTTCGACATACTGCTGGTAAAGAATTTATGTACCCAGGTGCCAATGGTGCCGGGAATCTGCATTCAACATGTAAAAAGTTGGGCGACTTAAGAACGATTTTGATGGGGTACGCACCAGAATGGACGATGTGCTATGAACTTGGCACCTTCAATGATTTTCTTTCTTATGCTAACGTAGCACCATCGACAACTGAACGTCTATCTGTTTTGATTGTTACTTTAGATGGTACAGAAGAAGTTGAGTTGAGTAACAACGTAGGATCAAAGACATCGAGGAGTGGTAATACTTTCTCAAACTACGTGGGAGATTATTATCTTGCGCAGGACTATAATACTCACAAGTTTTACAATATAGATGATGACATAGGTGTATATGTAAGTCCTTCACCATACATTCCACAAAATCTTATTAATGGTGAGATAGCATTTAAACCAGAAGATGGTGATTATCAGGGACCTGATTCTGCGACCGATACAAGATTTGATTTTCGTATATCTAACAATGGAGTTACAGTCTGTGATGTTTATGAGCCAGAACTGATTCACAATATTAAAGTAAACTCAGTCTCAAATGATGCTACATTCACCACTACCGAAACAATTTTGAGTGGTGATATGACAATGGTTTTAGACTCAGTCACGTCAGTCAATACTACTACAATGACAGTTGATGTTGTCGGTAAAGAGAAAATCGAAAGAGGAGACAAGGGGTTTGAAATATCGGATAAGGTTCAGGGTCTATCATCGGGTGCTTTTGGTTCTGTCGGAGTTGTTAACTCACAGTTTCGCTGGACGGCAACTGAGGTAGAAGCAATACTGACTGATGAGTTTGTTGCAACCATCGATGGATATGATCAAAGCACTTGGTCTCAGCAATATGGAACTATGAATTTATCAAGTTATACGGTGGCCGAAGGGACAGAGTTCCCAGCACAATTAACAATTCATCATAGTCTTTTAGCAGGAACGGCAAATACAAGGGACGGCAAAAACTACGTCATTGGTGATGTAACAAAAGTAGCACCACCTACGTTTGGAAAAACCTTACCATTGAGACGATGGAGAGATCACGACGATGCTAATCCTGCTCATACAACAGGGTTACTTGCTATTATTACGGGTCGTGGACTTCAGATGAATTTTGATTGGTTCGTGGCAAACAATAGACACATGGATGGATTACCAGCACAGTCGATTACTAAAATGGATAATGATACGTTCACACCATTTTTGGGGTGGACAGCGAATACAGATTTGTCTATCGTAGCAGCAACTCGACCTGATGAGTTTAGATCCAACACGCAAAAATCAGGTAGTGGCAAGGAACAGTTCTTTAATAGTGTAACTGCTGGTGCACCAGGAAGACCAAATGATCAATATCCGTACATCGAATACAGTCCTTTTCAACCTGCTGGTGTAGAAGATTTTCCCCCTGATAGTGCTCCTTATGCAGGTACAAGCACTTACTGGGATGAGTCTATTGCAAACGGAAATGGTGCTGTTGAGTTTTGTGTATATGCAGAAGCAAGATGGAGATATCAACCTCAACCACTTCTCGGTGGATATGACACAGCCGATTCGGGTGCTACTTATACTAGCCTAACTTTACCTGGATATGCAACAGATCCTGCGAATGGGTCGAGAGCACTTGATGAACAGATAGTCAAAACTTCCACAGCAAATGATGCTTTACATCATGGGATGGATAGACTTCGGAATCTTAAGTATGATTTAAATGGTTCAAATACAGGAGACATGAGATTTCTACCAAGTCCTGATTATGACAACGGAACTACTCAGGTTAGTTCATATATGACTTGGGATACAGCAGGGACAACTACTATCACGACCCCTGCGTGGTCGAGGGATGCCGTTGCAGGAGGTGGAACTCCCACGAAGTTACCTTATTTTAATATTGGCAACGGAGCATATAACGATTATAACGATACTCCCTCTCAGACGATTACGAACAGTAGTGCATCGTATCCTGGATTCAACCACGAGCCAGGAACCTACTACATTAAGATGACTAATTTTTATGGAGAAAGAGTTTGGAAGGTCGTTGGTTCATGGTCGGTGACCGATAATGGAGATGGAACTTTTACTCACCAGTTATTATGGAATGCTGAAGAATGGAAAAGTGAGGTGAATGGTCTAGCAAAGGTTTTTGATAGTAACGACTTTGATGCAGTTGCATACACTCTTTATGGTAGATGGATTTTACAAGCACAGTTTGTTGACACTTCATCTGGTTCAACAGTTTATGATATTCATGCCGATGGTCATTGGGATTTATATTTTAACGAAACTTCGGGACCTGGTTCATCTAATAACAAGGTAGGACTTACCACGTACAACCATGGACATTATGCTGGTGATACAAGCATAGATCAAGACAGGGCAATCTATAGATTTGTATTTGATCAACTTACAACAATGAGAGCATGGAAGACAGATTTTGATAATCAAATGAGTTCTTTTACTAATACCCTCTCAAACAAAAATGGATTTACTTTTACCTTTGCCAACGATACGGCAACATTATATGATGCGATTAGTCGTTTAAAACAAGCAACAGATGAATGGAAAACTTCCGTTCATAATCGTATAGGATACCCAACATCAAACACAGATAACTTTCCTATAGGTCACGGACAGTCTGCTTCCGGTTATTCAGAATTACTGTATAACTTTGCAGAGGTACTGACTGGAGATGCTGTAGGAACTCTTAAACAGGCTAGCAATGCAATTAAAAATCTTGACCTCATCTACGATGACATCAGAAGAAACAGAAAGAAATACAAACTCTACGCCAGTTGAACGTGATTATCCTCAAGCACTTAAAGACGCAGAGAATAAACCTTTTAAAGAAGATAACTGGATTCACCCTGAGCATTGGAAAATGCATAGTGAGAGTGCACAACTACTTCAAGAAACTGCTGATTCTATACGTGGAAGCATAGAAGAACTTGAGCAACTGAAAAAAGTACAGGAAGAAAAACAGAATGGCTGATGACAAATGGAGTAGTCTAACCTTTGCCACGAATAACCAAACGGCAATAAAAGGATTTATAAAGGACATTGATAGTTGTATCAAAGTTGTTAAGCAACTTGCACAGTTGGCACAGTCTAATGTTGCCTTCCTGCAACTTCTGCTGACAGGTCTTGCTAATCCTTTTTTCATTGCTATTCAGGTTTTATGTCAGGCAATCGAAGACTACGTCAACTCTTTATTCAATGTAGGGATTTACTATATGGTAATCCATTCAGGTAACACTGATTTGGAGAAGGTTGCTAAGTTTAAAGAGGGTGCTGATTTTGTCTATCCTGGACAGTTGTTA
>Ga0098041_1001123_pt1 | contig 10255 bp, 23 predicted proteins | sample 8_EtaG_FD_77066 | JGI IMG/M metagenome (GOLD analysis project Ga0098041, IMG submission 77066) | Marine viral communities from the Subarctic Pacific Ocean - 8_ETSP_OMZ_AT15162 metaG | ecosystem: Environmental > Aquatic > Marine > Oceanic | place: Pacific Ocean | collected 2015-01-08
ACCCGAGTGGATGAAGGATGGCGAAGGTAACCCGATCCCCTTACAGGTGGACATATCCAAGTGCTCCAATGGACTCGGGTGACCGGGCCAAAGAATATCTAGCCAAGGCATTTAATTATGTGGTGGCCGAGTTCTTAGACAAAGGGGAACCGGAGGACATCGAGCTTGAGCTTGAGACAATCGTGGCTGAGATCTTAGACGAACGCAACGGGTTGTCTTTCGACTCGGAGATAGACGAGGGGGGTGGAGATGATTAACATCATAACACCTTTCACTAACTTTGAGACCGAGCTAAACGATGGGCTACACCGGACCATATCACGGGCGGTCTACCGCTTGTGCATCTTGACCGGTGACGATGACTACATAGTAAGGAAGCTCAAGCCCTTGGCGGAGGCCAATAACAAGAGGCCACTTCAACCTAACGAGATAGAGAACTTGGTCATCATGCACCGGGAGAAGTTATCGAGCCCGGTAACGCTAGAGAATCAGAGGCGTAAGCCTCCTAAGAACGAGGCGTTCACCAAGACCATTGCACTCAAGTCAAACGCCGAAGCGTTAAAGCGTCACTCCGGGATCCTACCGGAGACAAGTGTCGATGCGTTGCGTAGGTTGTACTCGAAAGAGGATTGGTTATACATAGGCAAAGAGACATATAGTGTCCTTCCCAAAACAGTAGAGGAGTGGGCCAAGCTAGACTTGGGTGACAACTCGATGATCATGCCCAACCCGTTCGAGCCGGATCCACCGGCAAGACGAGGTCAGTATGTCCGGGAAAGATTGTATACTATCTATGAGTCGGACGAGCCGTGGATGTCTCACGATATGCAAGCAGGAGTGATCATGCACTTGAAGAAACAGATGCCACTTAGGATGGTTGTCTCTTCCGGTAACAGTTCACTTCATGCGTGGTTCGATGTATCCTTTGCGAGCCCTCGAGCGTTCGAGGAGTTTGAGGATACTTGCCACTTACTATGTGGTGACCCGGCAACCATGAGGGTCAATCACTTGGTACGGTTACCGTGGGGTACCCATCAGAAAACAAAGAATAAACAAGAGGTAATATATTTCAGATGAACAAAGAACTTATAGGATTATGCGGACCGAAGGGCGTAGGTAAAACCACCTTCGCTACTTCTTTAATCAATGAAGGTGGGACGATCTTCTCACTAGCGGATCCGTTGAAGCAGATGCTTGGTACCCTTGTATCAAAGAGGTACCTGTACGAGGACAAAGAGATACCGATACCGGGATACCCGGAACACATCACCGGACGCTACCTACTCCAACGAGTGGGCACCGAATGCTTCCGGAAGATGTGGCCGGACATATGGGTTAACTATTTGATGGTACGGGTGGAGAGGGCCGGAGGTCTATGCATCGTGGATGATGTCAGATTCCCCAACGAGGCGGAGTATATCCGGTCTAGAGGTGGACAAATATGGAGGCTCTCTCGGTCCGGAGTGGTGGCGGATGATAACCATATATCAGAGGCAGGGTTGCCCGATCATTTGGTGGACAAGGAGATAGACTTGGATGGCGAAGCGTAAGGGTACACCGGAATGGGATAAAGCAGTCGAACTATCAGAGCTTACCGGGTATAAACTAGAGGCTTGCTATGAGTGGGTAACCGGGAAGGCGGATCCATTCGGGCCGACTTCTCAGATCACTAAGGAACTCAATGATATATTCCTGCAAGCGTGTGCCATAACAAACGAGGAGCCAAGGAGTTACGCAGAGATTGCAAGACTCACCGGAATGAGCAAGCAACGGGTGGAACAGATAGCTAAGAAAGCGATGAGGAAAATTAAAGAACACAAGATAATAAAGGAGATGAATAATGAGTAACGAGGATCCATTAAAGCCGTTTGTTGACGGGCTAAAGGCGGAGGCATGGGATGACATACCAAAGGATTCTCCCCCACCTAATAAACCATCGTCCGACATTGTATTACAAAGTACACAACCCGTACGGGATAGCGTACAGGTCCCGGAGATCGAAGCTCTCCCGGATCCGGAATCTTTTATGGAGTGGGGGGACCCAAGCATACAGATAAAGCTACCGGACTATTGCGTTGAAGGTCTCCTCCCGGTTGGAGGGAAGATGATCCTTGGCGGAGGGTCCAAGTCTTACAAGACATGGCAACTCATCGACCTTGCGTTGAGCGTATCGCACGGGGTGCCGTGGATGGGGCTACCTACTAGCAAGGGCAAGGTCCTCTACATTGACCTCGAGTTTATCCCGGCCTATCTCAAGACGAGGATCCGAGGGGTGGCAGATCAGAAAGGTCTAAGCCCTACCGACAACCTCCATGTGTGGCACCTTCGGGCCAAGGAGTACAACCCTACCGTCATCCTTCAAGTCATGCAATCATGGGAGCACTTCAAGGATTACTCTCTCATCGTGATCGATCCCTTCTATAAGATGAATGCAGGAGGGGACGAGAACGCCAACGGGGAGGTGACCAATCTCCTCCTAAAGATTGAGAAGTTTGCCAACCACTCGGCCGTAGTCTTTGCACACCACTATGCCAAGGGTGACATGACTTCCCGGGATCCGATAGACCGGTGTGCCGGGGCAGGATCCTTCGCAAGAGATCCGGACTCGATCATATCCTGTACTAGGCATGAGGTGGACAAGGCTCTGACCATAGACATGGCCATCCGGAATGACAAAGCGATCCCCTCGTTCGTTGTCCGGTTCGATGAGTCCAAGCTATGCATGGTAAAGGAGCCGGACCTAGACCCTAACAAGTTGCACAAGCCCGGCCAAGAACCCAAGACTCTAGAAGATTCATTAGGTGACCGAGCAAAGACACTCGAGGCATTGTCCTCCCGATGTGAGGATCACCCTCATAGTAGGGAGATGCTCCTCCAAGTAGCAACCGGTGCCGGGTGGACCCGTCACGAATTTGACCAAGCCTTAACGAATAAGGCGGAGGTAGAAACATGGTTCCTCTACGAACAGAAGGGACGATCATCACAATACACACCGAAATAACATGAGCAAAGAACCTATCAAGCTAGAGCCTAGACTATTGTACGACCAAGCCATCGTTGGATATACCGAAGGAGGCCGGGCCGTATACAGAGAAGACAAGATCATTCACCTCCTCGAAGATGAGGACGGGATGACCCATGAGGAAGCAGTCGAGTGGCATAATTATAATACTCGAGGGACCTTCGATAACTCAACGGATCCTAACCGTCCTCTATTCATCAGTCCTATTACTCTGCCCACACGGCAGAGTATATAACAACGCTGATGAATCGTCAACAGTACCGAAAGATAAAAAAGGGGCCCCTTATTGGGGTCCCCCTTTTGTCTCTATCTGTAGGTAGGATTACCTAAACCTTACCGGCTCCTTGGAATCCTTATCCCATCTCAACAGGAGCTGATCCATTACTTCCCCTTGTGACCTATCCTCCCGGTTAACTAGGTTCTTCAATATCCTACTTGCTTCCGGTGATAACAGGCAACTAATGGGTACCCTTCTTTGGTCCTCCGGTATTGGTTTCCTTCCGGACCTTGGTCTTACTCCTCCCTGCTTAGGGGTGGACTTCTTTGTTCTAGATGTGGCCATGATTATTTCTCCTTGGGTTTGAGTTGATATCCCGTGTGCCATTTACGGGTGTTGTAGTTGTAGCTGAAATGCAACGGGCCCCTTCCTAAATCGAGGTAGTCGTGGAACTGATTGGACAAGGTTTGTTTAGTTCTTCCGGTAAGGATAAGAATCAAGCTCTTGTACTTCCAACTATCCACATACTTTTTAAGGTAGCCGGTCCTCCTCTTGGCAAACTCTTGAACCAATACAGACTCCTCCTCTATGTCCGACCCACCTAATGGGTGCTCGACATGGTCCGTGACAACAGTTACCCACATGGATCCACCTTCTAGCTCCGGCTCAATTGCAAAGTAACAACCATCATTATCCATGTTGTCCTCTAATATTTCCCGGACCCGTCTGACTTGGTCCTTGTTAAACATTACCTTGAGCTCGGTCTTGAGTACCGTCTTAGGTGCAGGGTGCTCGCTCTGACTGCTTGTGATTGCATTTAATAGTGGGTTACTCATTCTCTGATTCCTTCCATTTCTTTTTTAGTTTGATGAATGCGTCCGCATCCTCCTTACCGGAGGCCAACGCCTTGTTTAATAGTTCTTCTGCCTTCTCCGGCGATGGTGCGGTAGCGTAGACCAAACCGAAGTAGGCTTTGCCCATGCCATACAGTAGGCTAGACATGGGTGGATCCGGTAAGCTCTCCTTGTGGAACTCCTCCCGGATGATGTCGAGGCTACCGCCAATTGTTTCGGCACCTACGGCCACGGCCTTCCGGATAAAATCCTCCTCAGTCATTGGCCACCTCCTCCGGATGTCCTTGAAGGTCTATGTCTGCTCCGGCATCCTCGATGTGCATGGTGAACGCATCTCCAAAAGCACCTTCCTCTTCTTGCTCCTCGAGCACTAGCCGGAGCCCTTCGGCATCATGGTCCGTCATTAGTAACTTAATCAGTTTCATTGTTTGATCTCCTTATGGTTTGTATTATTAGTGTAAAGTTTTCTTGGCTGAACTCACCCATGTCCGCCATGTCAATGTCATGGGCATCGATGATCACCCCGTCATGGAGGTCCGGTGTTCCATCGCTATGCATGGGTCCGATTGCCAACTTGTCCGGATAGAAAAAGCATCCGGCTTCCTCCATTGGGATCCGCTTGTCCTCCTCTGTAACTAACGGAGGATTCTCTGCTCGTCTCCGGTCCTCCTCTACTTGGGCATGGCGTTTCTGTTTCTGTACGGGGTTGAGCCCATAGTCCGGATGGTTTGGGTTGTAGTAGTTCCTCTTGGACTGTTGGCTACGCTTGTATAGTTCTTCGACTTGGCTCATAGCTCGTCCCTCAGTAAGAAGTTGTGGCCTAGTTTGACTACCTCCCTCTCGGCCCATGCCGACAAGTCAATGAGAGCGTCATCAAGTTTTGATCCGGACCGGATATTACTATCCTTCAACCTTTCATAGAGGTATCCGGTTGGAGTGCTCTTCTTGATAGAACAGAAAGGACCTACCCTTTCCCTCTTCCAATAGGTACTCCTCGATGTTTCCGGTGCAAGGTGCAAGACCTTATCCTTCTCGAGCACCTCGTATAGGAAATCGAAATCTCCGAGTTGTCCTCCTTCATGTATGTATGTGATGCTCATAGTTCTTTGTGCCCCCATATGATAAAGATGATTAATGCAACGGCCGGACCGGTTAAGATTAGATAATCGTATGGACTCATGCTCGCCCCCTTGCTACTTCCCAATCGTTTGTTTCCGGTACCTCTCTGAAGGTCCATATGTTAGTGAACTTATCCCATCCTACTTGGAAATCTTGGTCCGCCTCGAGGGTATTGTAAGACCAATCTGCAACGAGCTCGTCCGCCCCGTTGCCAAGGATGATCAAGGCCGTGACTCTCATCTGCTCCTTGTAGAAGGTGATCCGGCTATCGCAAACCGATAGGATCTCCTCCGTTGCGAGCTTCCGGTTATCTACGGGACCGGATTCTTTTTGTAGTTGGATTGCTCCGCCTCCGGTATTCACTTGTTGCACCCACCACCCTTGGCGTTGGATTTGATAGATGAAAGACCGGACGATAGGTGTGTAATTTTTGTACCTATGCTTGTTGATCATATTAGTTTTCCTCCTCGGTAAATAATTTTGTATTGATTTTTCTATGGAGCTCCGCCGGATGCGGTACCCCGTTGGCTTCTGTTTTGCAATAGTCTTCCGGCTGAACTCCTCTTTCTCTCCGGAGCCTATCGCAGTAAGTCATTGCCATCTCGGTCTGTACCTTGTGCTCCTTGATGCTCACCTCTAAGAGATGATGGATGGCCCACTTCTTTTTCTCCCTCGGCAGATGAAGGAAGCAGTAGCCGTCCATGTCGCTAAGTAATCCGGTACTGATTGCAAGCTCGATAAGCTGATCATAAGAACGGTCCGGTACTTTATTCTTGGCCATCTTATTCGTCCCCCTCTCTATGAGGTTGGTTGTTTGCAACCTGTTCATCGATTGAGGTATCGCACTCCGGATCTACATCCCCCTCTTGTGCTCCGTTGTAATCCCTTGCTACCGGTACGGTTTGGGATTCCTTCTTGATGCGGTCAAGCATCCGGCCCATCTCTATGATCTCCTCCTCGGCCATCTGTTGACCGGAAGGGCTCCCGTTGCGTAGCGTAAGGCAATAGATCCTTGCGGTACTCTCCCATGAGGGCGTTAAATCTATGGAGGATTGGTCTCCTCCCGTGGTTTGTATTTGATCTCCTTGATTCATAATTATAAGATTAGTTTAATCAGCTTGGTATGTCAACTATATATTTTGAGGTTGGTAAAGGGATGCAACCGAGAGCACCGGAATATTTAACCTACGGCCGATAATCAAGGCCCCCTCTAGGTCAACCTCAGTCCAATAGATGGGGAGATGACCATATTTACGGCCATCTCTTACCGGAATCTTTGCCTTTGGTCCGTATCCACTATCGGAATCGAGCCGGACATGAATCTCGGCTAGCTCATCCTCGGGAATCCACAAGGGCCCGTCATCAGTCTCCTCCGGATCTCTTCCGGAGTTGTCAAAGATGTACACCTTCCCGTCCTTGAATGCGATGTGATTATGATGCCTCGAGAAATGCACTTGGGCGTATCCGTTTGGCGTTACTGTTGATGTCTTGGTCATGTTATGATCTCCTGTTTTTTATTTGTTATTCTCCTGCTTCCCATCCGGTAAGGCCAAGCAATTTCCCTTCGGCCTGTAGCCTATCAAGGAGCTCTTGGTTTGCCTTCCTCATGGTCTCGTAAAGGTCCGGTGCAAACTCGTAGAAGGCACCGATATTTGTGTTAAGGTGTGACTCGGTATCGAAGAGAGCCGAATGTTTCCGGCGAGCTTCCTCGATTTCCGATAGCGTGTAATTCTTTTGCTTGCATGACCACACAACGGGATCGTAGGTATGCTTGTTATTCATGGTAGCTCCCTCCGGTGGCTTTGGTTGCGTGATTTTCATGGTGCTTCCCTTTGCAGGGCCGAGATGTTTATGTTCGTTTGGCATTTTAGTTTTCCTCCTATATGGTTTGAAAGTTTCCGGTGATCCAAAGGTGAGCCTTGCTCGCTTGAGCCGAGGCCGTAGCGAAGAGCTTCTTGTCGCTCTTCAGCTTCTTGGACCATGACTCAATGTAAGAAGCATGGTTGGCTACCGTATCCTCCTTGTCCATGTTGCAGTCGGCCAACAGGAAGCAAGATGCAAGCTCTGCTACTAGCTCCTCCCTCGAGTAATCGGCGGACCCGAAGGGCTTTGGATCCGTATCCAATTTCCGATTGAGACGGGTAGAGTGGCCCGTAGCATGGGCAAGCTCATGGAAGGCCGTCCCATAGTAGCCCTCGGCGGTCTCGAACTGCTCCCGTACGGGAAGGTGGACCGAGTCATTCGAGGGCCTGTAAAAAGCTCGGTTCCCCCCATCGTGCTTGATCTCGGGTACGAGCCCACCGGAAACGGCCTCCTTGATGAGGTCCTCGGCAATCTCTTCCGGTGACCATTGCACGGGCTCCTCCTTGGCCGTTGGGAAGGCATCCGCCGGAAGCTTATCGGGGTCTATGCCCTCGGTTTGCTCCAAGTTGAACACGGCATCGGCCTTGAGGAAAGGAAGTATTTTGTGCTCCTCCTCGGGTAACGGGTTCCCGTTCGAGTCCTTGTCCTTCTTGAACATTTTGAAGAAGGTTACAAAGGCGGACTTCTCCCCCTTCTTGATTGATCCGCCTAGCTCCCTGGCCTTGCGGAAGGTGAGCCAATACGGTGAGCTCCTCCCCTCCATTGCAAGAAGCATGAAGTTGAGCCCCCGATAGGTCTTCTCGGTTGCTAGGCTTCGAGGCATTGCCCCGAGCTTATCTCCCCATGGTTTGACCCATGGAATTACTCCTCCTTCGAGGGCGTTAAGAATCTTTTCGGTTACCCTCTCGTAAGGGCACTTGGTCTTTTTGAATTTACCTTTTGGCATGGTTTTTGATCTCCTAATTTATGGTTGAAAATATAGTTCTAAGCTATCCTATTTGATTTGTCAAATTTATTATTTACCTTGAGCAACTTTGCTCCAATCGGTCCTCTCGACAAATTTCTTCATCTCTTTGAGGGTGTGGCCGTCAATCTTCTCGGAGTCCTCCCACTCGTCATTCTCGGCATGATCGTAAAGCTCCCGGGAGACTTTGCAGGATCCGCACTCGGGACAAACCAATGGGTCTTCCTCCACGGCCCTGTAAGTCAACTCCGTGGACGGGTCCTTGAGCTTAAAATCGATTCGCTTATAGCAAGTGGTCTCGGTTGAGATGTCGTTTGAATGATGGCACTCTTCGCAGAATATATGAAGCATTGGGTCTTCCATTTTTTGGGTCCTCCTCGGTTAAAAGTTCGGCATCAAGATTGCCTTGAGCTCGGTTATTGATTTATTGGTGATCCGTGAGAGCTCGGCCATGGTCATATTAGGCCGAGAATCAAAGAGCGTGATTATTTCTTCATTGGTCATTATTTGGTCCTCCTGTTATCTTGTAAAAAAGCCGTTCGAGGTCCTATGGACCCGTGTACCGTCCTCCATGAGGGAGCCGTGAGATTCAACGGTCCCTTGGCCCTGTACGGGCAATACATGGGACAGGGTCTCCCGTGTGATCCTACCGCATGGGTGGACCTCCACTCGGTTAAAGAAGCACCTGTACGGCCTCCCGTTGCCATAGCACTCGAAACCGAGCACTTGGTACAAGGGAGACGGGTCCTCCCCCTCGAATCTAAATAGCTCCTCTCGGTGGAGCTTTGAAAAGTCTATGTTTACGGTCATTTTTTTCCTCCTGTTTTTAGTTTGCCTCTCTTCGCACGACCCACCCATCGGAGCCGAACGGGGTCCACATGGGCACCCCGTCAATGCCATCGTCATGCCAACGGTCCATGGTCCCCGTCTCGGAAATTGCAGAGATCCATACATCGACATAAGCGATATCCTCCTCGGCGAGCCAAGTTATAAATTCATCGGTTGTCTTCATGGTAAACGGGGTAATCCCGTTCTCCTCAAAGATTGAATCGTCAAGGTTCAAGAGCTCCATGATTTCGAGCCATAGGGCGGACCCTTTGATTTTGACATCATATTGCTCATTTTTCTTCATGGGCTCCGTGTTATTCTGATGTGGGACATGGCCAAGCATGATCTTGATGTTGTCCTCCTCACCGCTTTTGCGGTACTTAATTGTAGTGAGATTAATTGACATAATTTTTTCCTCCTTGGTTACTTTGTAAGGCTAGTGAAACGGCCGAATGTATCACGGCCCACAACGGCCCCTCTGAAAAGGAACGGCGTGAGGCCCCGTCTCCGTGCGTTAACGAACATGATTTTTTGATATAATGACATAATTTTGATCTCCTGTTTTTTGGTTAGTTCTAGCGGTTCTTATAGAAGTTTTGCCTTAGTTTAAACCAAGCATCGATTGTGGCTTGGCTATCGCTTGGAAGCGTTTTGATCCTCATTTGTGTAAAGTCCAAGGAAGAGGTAATCTCTTTTTCGTACTTCACTATTTCGAGGTCATAATCTCCGAAGATAATCTCGGGAGCCCCGTCCTCGTTAAGTCCATGTAGTATGTAATAAGTCATGCCATCACAAGATCACACCTTATTTGATATGTCAAACCGATAAAACAAATATGACAACCAAGAACAGCCCCGAGCCCTCTATTTATGCGGTCCTAAGCTTATTTGCATGAAAGTGAAAAAAAGTTTTGTCCGTAAAACTGAAAAGTAAAAGAGGCAAACTCGAAACGGCGGAAGCCCTCTGTTTATGCGGTTCTCAGCCTGTTTGCAACCGAGCAAAAAATCAAAGTGCGGTAAGCGAAACGGCGGAAGGCCCCTATCTATGCGGATCTTGTCCCGAATCTTCCGGTGGATTTACTTTTCAAGGTGGACCCGTTTTCAATCGGTGCACGGCGGAAAAAGAAGAAAGAAAAAGGCCCCGAGCAGGGCCCGAGATGGCCCCGTCCCGTTCACCTCCCGAGATCCCCTTTCGAGATGGCCCGAGACCCCGAAAGCCCCTGTTTTAGCGACATTCCCGAGCGACAACAGGCTAGAGACCGCATAAATACAGGGCAAACCGAGGGAGTGCTTGTCCCTTTCCCTCGCTTTTTGAGTGGAATTGTACGCTCAAATAGTGGAGGGGGGAGGGGGGGGTTAGTAGTTTTCTAGAGGTTTTTATCCCGAATC
>Ga0098041_1001129_pt1 | contig 10239 bp, 22 predicted proteins | sample 8_EtaG_FD_77066 | JGI IMG/M metagenome (GOLD analysis project Ga0098041, IMG submission 77066) | Marine viral communities from the Subarctic Pacific Ocean - 8_ETSP_OMZ_AT15162 metaG | ecosystem: Environmental > Aquatic > Marine > Oceanic | place: Pacific Ocean | collected 2015-01-08
TTAATTGTTTTCTAATTATAGTATTATACACCCATGTATTTAACATATTATCTATTTCTTTCATGTCTTACTCTTTAATAAAAACGAAGAGAGTCCACAAGCATTTTAGGTACATAGAGAATGAAACCTTAACCTATGAAACCCTCTTCGTATTATAATTTTATTTATTATACTTCCAACAATAATTAAACTTACCATATTTACCCATCTTTGTAAGAGTAGTTTTGATTAAATATCCTTGATCTGTTAGATTTGTTATTGCTCTTCTAACACTTGTTAATGGACTGTCTCTCAATACTTTATCTCTTACTTCACATGGAGTATAAGCTCTTTTACGTTTTTTAAACCAAGCTAATATCAGATCTTCCTGAGTCTTAGCTTTCTTTCTACTATCCTTTAAAGTAGAACCTTTCAAATTTGTAGTGTTATAATACGACATATTATTGATTTTTAAGGTGTTCTAATATTTCTTCTGCCACTGCTTCTTCATTATATTCATCAAATTCTTCAAGCATTGGTTTTACATCTACACATATAAAGCTACCTTTGAGATCTTCTAAATATGTACAAACTTTTTTTACACTAATATAAGAGTTAAACCCAGGATCCATTCTTGTTTCTTTTTCTCCTGGTTCATATTCATATATTATACGAAACATTCTATCATCTATATCTACATCATATTGTCTTAATTGATTCTTACCCTTCATATTCATTCATTTTTTCCATATATTCACAATATTGTATTGGTTTAAAGAATGCCTCTAAACATTCTTCACAATAATACTCTTCAAGAATTAATGTTATATAATTCTCTTTTTTACACGTAGGACATTTAAATGAATACGGATAATCTTTTAAAGGAGCTTGGCAACAATCGCTATGTTCTATAGTATGATCTATTTGACTGTAACCTTCACCACAACAAGGAGATACGAATTTAGTTAGATTATATAATTTCATCTTATCTTTTATATAAACAATACTAACAAATATAATAATACCTGTTAATATTGTTAATTTAACATCAATTAATGTCATTCTCTGTATCACCTAAAGTGTCTAGTGCATCTTTAAATAACTCCTCTGGAGTTGTATATTCATGAGCTTTCGCATAGAATTTACTTTTTGCAGTATATTCACCTTCAACTCTACCTAATAGTAATCCTATTAAAAATACCTCTGTTAAAGTTTCAGGATGCATTCGCTCAAAATACATTTTATACACTTGTGATGTACTTCTTGACTCTGTTTGTTGATCCTGTATAAAATCATTAAATTTACTAAGAAATGCTTCATTCACATCTCTTACATCCATAAATTTATGATAAGGTTGCTCATCTACAGTCAACGCCACTATATTTTCTATAGCATGCTCTAATAATTTTTTAAATTCTTCTTTCATTATATTTGTTTTTTATACCAGACTCCTCTACCTTTAGCTTTACCGGTGAGCTCGACTGTTTTAATTACCACTAATTTCTCCTCTTTAGTATTATTATACTTAGGATTTTTACTATTTAATTTTCTTTTCTTTGGCATCTCTTTTTTCTTTATTTAATTTAGCACGTTCTCGTCTATCTTTTCTAATATCATACTCTATTTTTGAGAGTACACTATCAAATTGTAGACCTAAATAATTACCATCTTTATCATACACTCTAATGGCGTTTCTTGGTATTCTTCCTTTTGTCATATTCTTTTATATTTTTTAATAATTTACGATTTCCATTTATATTATTTTCAATACTTCTCTCGATCTGAGAGGAAAAGTATATTCCAGTGGCAATACCTACGAACCAAACTGTTAATATTACAATTACATCTATCATAACTCAAGTAATTTATGTTTTAAATCATCCCATGATATATTATGTTCTGACATTAATTTATTTCTCTTCTTAATTAATGTACTAGATCCACATGATGGATTATTAAACATTTTATTCTTAAACTGCATAACTTCTTTATAACCTATTTTCTCTAATGTTGTATTTAGGTTATTACATATTTCTATAACTCTTTGTTTTTCTACACTCATTTTATTATATTTTTATTAAACATTTGATAAAGTTAAGCAGATAAAACAAGAGATAAAATGAGGTGCAAAAGCTCCCATTCTATCTACTTACTTTATCAATACTACTAATTAATAACGCTTTAAAAGTACACACATATCTTTAGCACTCTTAGAGCATTTAAATAACGATAACCAACTGATTAACACTTTGTTAGCGAAATCAGTCCTAGTCTTTAACTCCTTATTAAGACATAGTATCCAAAAAGAGGATGAAAATCCCCACCACTTGTTCTGGGTTGTTACACGGGATTTGATAAGCGAGAGACAATTCAAAATATGTTTATTTTTCATGTTTCTCAGTGATATAACACCTGTTTTAGTATGCCAACGCATATCATTTCTCAGACCTTCCCAATCTGATAATTGTACAACTCTCTTTAGATTATTTTCTCTCATTTTATTATATATTAAGTTAGTAAATTCTGAATTTATCTGTGGATATTTTATCTAACATACTTGGACCAATGTTAGTATATTCATAGACTGGAGCTCTAAATGGTTTTTCCATCACCCATTTTTTATTGTAATACTTGAATAAAAAGTTTATTAATTCAATATCACATAATACTATATCTACATTATAATATTGGTGTAAAATCTCCCAATTTGTTAATTGATATAAAATATCCACTCTTTTACTCTTATCTATGATGTATTTAAATGCAATAGTATGATATGGATTATTTGGATACGCTTTACAATTATCCATATCTACTATCTCTTTCTTTACATCCACTTGTAGCACTCTTTCTAACTCAACACTAATTCCAGGTAATATCTCTCCAGTTTCAAATGTATATTCTTTTGAACTATCAAAATTACCTATCATTAACCCATTATCTAATTGTTTGACAACAGGCTCATCATTATTAAGCCAGCTTAAATCATCTATATTACTCATGATTTCTACCTTGCTCTAATGATTTGATATTCTTTGTTAACTTATCTATTTCTTCTTCAATGGATTTAATATCCGCTACATAACCCATTCTAATCTGTCTTAGTAACGCTTTCTCTTTTCTCCATTCAGTTAACAATCTATTTTGCTCTTTTCTTATCTCAGACTCTTCAACCACTTCATTTACTTCAGCAGTTTGACGATCCCTTATTGATTTAGCATGCATAGCCTCCTCTAATGTCATACCATTATTATTAACAGCATGTTTTACAGCATCATTTAATGTATCTTGTACATCTTGTGGTAATTCTTCACCACTCTTTAAGGACCATTGTCCTACTTTGTCATTTACTCCCATTTTATTAAGTATTTAATTAAACATTCATTTTATTGTAGTAGTATATCATGAAATGTACCCTTTGTATCCTATGTTTCAAGGAGATTGTTTTAATACTCAGTTGATACACCTCATGATTTCTAACTAATTAACATGTACTATAAGAGTAATATAAAGGAGATTTATATTATAGAGTAGTCCATATTATAAGTTCTACTCATCCTTATATCATTACTCTTATGTTATATGTATAGAATAATAAAGAAGATACTCACACAAAGTTTCCCCTTAAATTAGTTGATTAGTAATTCTTCTTCTTTCTTTGTTTCTTGTTGATACTCTACAAACTTAGACTTTGATACTCTTCTTAAGTTGTGGAACTCTCTTGTATCGTCATCTTTATCTTTAGTTATGAAACATTCAACATAAATTGTTCCATTAACCTCTAAAGATTTTAATACATTCTTGTTGATTATTGTTAATTCTTCTACTACTCCATCTATCTCTACTTCAATGTAGAATCTATTCCATTCTCCTGACATAGTTTCAGTTGATTGTAGTTGAGATAATACTTTACCTTCGTAAATACCTACATCACATGAAGGAAAGGAGAACAACAAGTTCGGTTTTCCATTTTCAGATGTAGCTTCTATAAGTTTTTCACCTAGTGAATATAAATTTTCATTTTCCATAATTTCTATTTATTTAAGTTTAAATTAAGAAGGGGACTTTGCGTGAGCAAACTCTGTGAGGGGGTAGTAGTTGGGTGGTCTTCAAATTCATTCCCAAAAATAATTTTAAAATAATATAAAAAATATTTTTTTATTAAAAATAATTGTAGTATATTTGTACAATATTAGAGGCACACATAGTGTATCACCCCTGAGGGCGAAAGTAAGTAGGGGGTCAGACGTGGGATTTATACATACGTTAGGAAATGTTAAAGGTTGGGGGTACAGACCATGGTGAGAAGACGCTCCGTACTCCCTCCTTTTATTTTTACTTAGTACTAATAGGAAATTTTCTCCCATAGCCTCGAAAAGAGCGAGTATAGAACTGGTTAGGACAGATTACACATAAGTAAGAGTGTCGTGAATTAACACAACTGTTGTTGTCCTTGGGTCCCTTAAAACGGAGCACTGCTAAGTTTAAAATCTCAATTGAAATTAAAAACCCTAAGGGGGAACCTGTATCCTTTTCTGAGATATTTTAAAAAAAATAAGAAAAAAGTTTGGAGATTAAATAATTTATGTTATATTTGTAGCATGAATATACCTATAAAATGTAAGAGTAAAGAATATTTTGGGATTTATCTACAATTATTGAACCCTGTGTTGAAATTAAAGGATCGAGAGATTGAAGTCTTAGCTTCTTTTATGCTTTTATTATATAATAATAGGGGTATGAACACTGATAAAGCTACAGAATTAATATTTTCTACAAAGGTTAGGAAAATAATTAGGGAATCTATAGGTATGAGTGAGGCTAGCTTTAATAATCATATTACATCATTAAGAAAAAAGAAATTAATAACAGGTAAAAATATAAATCCCTTATTATTAAAAGGATTTCCTATAAATAATAGTTCAGATATAACTTTTAAATTAGAATTAGATGACTGAAACAGTAGATGAAACATACGAAGTGGTTAAAAAAAGAAAACCAAAAGTATATTATTATGCGTATGAAGATGTAGACGAAGCTCTTGATAGATATAATACATTTAAAAAAGAGACTACAGATATATCAGCATTAGTTAACTCTAATTATGAGTTTGAAGGTAGATTATTTAAAGACGGGGATGGTATTTATACAATAGAGGTTAAAGTGTGGAAGAAATTATTAAAAGAATAGCAAAAAAATATGACCTTCCTGCTATAGCAGTGGAAACAATGATTAGATCACAATTTAAAACAGTGACTAATATAGTGAAGGAAGGAGAATACAAGAGCATAAGGCTAGAAGGTTTAGGAATATTTGCAGTTAAGCCTGGGAGATTAGATTATTATAAACATAATAAAAAAGAAGATGAGTAAATTTAAAGAAATTATAGATGGGTGGAAGTACACAATATTTCCAAATGAAACTGTGGAAGATATGGCGATAAAACGTGCTGAGATCTGTGCCTCATGTGAACATAATGTAAATAATAAGTGTACTCAGTGTGGATGTTTCTTAGTTGCTAAGACAAGATCCCCTAAATCAACTTGTCCAAAAAATAAATGGCCGAAATAAAAAAGACATATAGTATGGCGTCCCATAGATTAGAGGGCGAGAGTTTCGAGGATTATAAGAAACGTAGAAAAGCAGTGAAAATTGCCGTAGATAAATATTTAAAAGGTAAATATATATGGTATAGTAAGAATCCAACAGATCTAATGATGGGTAAAACAGATACTAGTTGGGGAACAATGACACCTGAGAAGGTTGAAATTGTAAAAGACGAGATAAATAAGTTTAATCAAGAAAAAAAAGAAGAAGATGGAAGGAAATAATTTAGATTCATTATTGAGAGCATACGCAATGCAGTATGAAGAGCCTATTAAGGAGAAAGATCCTAATGATTTAGCAGCACCAGCAAGAGTTGTAGGAATGGAAAGAAAATTTTTATTTGATGGTGAAGATCGTGAAGCTTTAAAAAAGAAATTCTTAGAGCTTGTAAATAATTTGTAATGGCTAAGTACAAATGTCCTAAATGCAGTGAGACAAGATTATTATCTAAACAGACTATAATTGTTAGAGATAATAAAATTGTAACAAAACAAGCTTTTTGTGAAAGTTGTGAAGTATATATGGACAATATAGACAAACCAGGAGGATTTGGTAAAGCTATGATGCGGGGTGGTAAGGCACTTTCCAGTAGAATGGGGAATGCCCAACCATCTGGCAGGATTGGAGATGAAAAAATTAATATACATGAATAATGAAACTACTAAATAGTTTTGAAACAGATTCTAATTTTTGGAGTATTAACCCTCAATTAGAGATACCTAAAGTATTTGCTGATATATATAAAAAAGATAAATCAAAAAACAAAGAAAAATCAAGTAGGATAATGTGGGCCATCGCATTATTAATAGATCCAGATTCAAAATTTGCAAACGCTCCTTATAAAGATAGAAAAAATTTAATACTCACTGACTACATACGTGATATTAAATTTAAATGGGAGGATTATCAAGACGCTATAGAATATTATGAAAATCTACTTCTTACTCCAGCACAAAGACAAATTAATATTTGGAGTAGAAAGATGGATGAAAAAACTAAATACTTAGACTCATTATCATATGAAGAAGATGCGGAAACTATTGAGAAACTGCTCACCTCGAATGCGAAACTATATACAGAACTTGAAAGAATTACGAAACAATTGGAAAAAGAAGAGAGTGAAGGTGTGGCGAAAGGAGGTAGAGAAGAAAGCGCAGGGGAAAAAGGATTAATATAAATAAAATATGAGAGAAGACGAGATCACAGATATAGATAATCTAGTTGCTGAAATTCATTTTAAACTTTTAGGTACTATTAAACATGTAGAAGACTTTCAATGGACTGTTGAGAGGATACAAAAATTTTTAGTGGAGCAAAATTGTAATTGTGATGGTAAAGGTACTTTAGTGGAAGGTATATTAAGAAGTAAACATTATTTTGATACTAAAAGAAATTTATGAATCGAGAGTCACAGTTTAGATTAAAAGAAATACCTAAACTACATCCTGCTTCAAACACTTATGTTGAATTTTGGAGAGAACAAAAGCGGAGATGTATAGAAGGATATTGGAGTGCTGGTAGATGGATGCCAGGAAATCTATACTTCTATGTGAATTTTTGGAACATCCTACTAAATAAAAGTGAAAATTCTAAAACTAAGTCTTTAGGTAAACCATTTCTTAGAGATTTAGAGTGGGAGTTCTTTTATGGTTGGGTGGAAGCTAGAGGATTCTCTGGATTTAAGTATGATAAAAAATACACAGCAGATTTTAAGTATAAAGATACAAAACATCCTGACGGATTAGAGTATATACCTCCAAGAGACTTGTTAAGAAAGTTTAGAAGCGGGGATTTAGGAGGACCTTTGTTTGATAATGAGGCAAAAAACTTTATGATGCTAGGATCACGGGGATTTGGTAAGTCATATTCTGTAGCTGGAGGAATTATTGCGCATGAATGGCTATTCGATGGTTTAAAAGAGTATAATCCTGACGCATTAGAGAGTTTACCGTCTACAGAAGTAGTGGTTGGTGCAGGTGATGCTAAATATTCCTCTGATATTTTACAAAAGGTGTTATTAGGTATAGATAATCTACCAGGGTCTATAGAAATAGGAGATAAATTCTATCCTTCACCATTTTTCAAACAATATATGGGTAGTTGGATCTCTGGGAAAGAGGTGGTAGCTAAATATTCTAAGAAAGTAGGAGGAGCTTGGAGAGAAAGAGGTAGTAACTCTAAAATAAAACATAGAACATTTAAAGATAATCCATTTGCTGCCAATGGTACACGTCCTGCTGTAATGGTTATGGAAGAGATTGGTATGTTTAATAATTTAAAACTGTCACATGAAAGTTCTGTAGAGTGTATGAAGAATGGTGCGTACAAATTTGGAAGCTGTATGTATTTAGGTACAGGAGGAGATATGGAAGGAGGTGGAACTATAGATGCAAGAGATATGTTTTATGATCCTAACACATATGACTTAGTAACCTTTGATGATGAGTGGGAAGACAAAGGAAATATTGGATATTTCGTACCTGCTTATAGAGGATTAAATCAATTTAAAGATCATGAAGGAGAGACAAAAGAGGAGGCAGCTAAAGAATATTTAAGAACCTTTAGAGAAAATTTACGTAAGGGTAAAAACTCTAGACAAGCTTTAGATGCCGAATTACAAAACAGACCCCTAGTACCATCAGAGGTATTCTTAACAAGAACAGGAAACTTATTTCCTATTGGAGATTTACAATCTAGATTAGCAGAGTTAGAAGGAAGTAATAAAGAAAGAAATTTAGATTATGTAGGAGATTTAAAAGTAGATTCAGAGACAGGAAAAATTAAATGGGAGCCTAATCCTGATCTTACACCTATAACAGATTTCCCATTGAAGGTAGATTCAAATGAAAAAGGATGTATAGTAATATATGAAATGCCTTATGAAGATGAAAATGGAGATGTTCCATTTGGTATGTATGTATCTGGAATGGATCCATATGATCATGATAAAGCAACCACTACATCTTTAGGTAGTATGTTTGTTCATAATAAACTTACGAATAGAGTGGTGGCAGAATATACAGGCAGGCCTGAAACAGCTAATGAATATTATGAAACAGCTAGAAGGTTATTAAAATTTTATAATTCAAGATGTTTATATGAGAATGAACGTAAAGGATTTTTTCAATATTTAGAATTTAAAAATGAAACTTATCGTTTACTTGATACCCCTGAAATTATAAAAGATGTGGTGGAACATTCAAGAGTAAAGAGGGGTAAGGGTATGCATATGACCCAAGGGCTTAAAGATTATGGAGAAGAATTAATCAAGATGTGGCTGTTAGAAATATATGATGAAGAAAAAGGATTACTTAATTTAAATAAGTTAAGATCAATACCTTTACTAAAAGAATTAATAATGTATAATGATATAGGTAACTTTGATAGAGTTATATCGTTTATGATGGTTATGTATCATATACAAGAAGTTAAAAAACATAGAGTAGATAAAGAATCTAGTATATCTACTATCTATGATCAAGAATTTTGGAATAAAACTTTATACGTAAATAGAACTAAAAGATTCATTTAAGCTATACTAAATAAAGATATATCCATCATTTTTTTAATTATAATTTGTAAAATTAAATAATAATATGTATATTTGTTGCATTACATGTAAAAATTTTGATAAATGTTAGATAGTAATTCCGCGGATTTCCCTAGACAAAAACTATCTAGAAAGAAAAAAACTGACGATTGGGCTAAGCGATGTATAGAAGCAGGCTTAGCTATGGTGGGTATATATGATCTTTCTAGACGATCACCTAAGAAAAGAAAACAGAGAAATTATGATCTGTATAATGGTAAGTTTGATAAAGATGATTTAGAATATGTAACTAATCCATTAGGGTTAGAAACAGGTAGCATGCCTGCTGAAATGCAATATTATGATATTGTATCTCCAATATTTAATCTTCTATTTGGAGAGGAAATTAAAAGACCTTTTAAGTATGTAGTTAGAGCTATAAATGAAGATGCTATTTCTGGTAAAGAAGAGCAGAAAAAACAAATGATTGTAGGACAAATACAACAGTCATTTGAACAAATTAGACAAGCAGTTATGGCTCAACAAATGGAAGCTGCAGGAGGTAATATGACACCAGAACTTCAACAACAAATGCAGCAACAAGCAGAGGCTGCTATCCCTCAAAATCTAAGAGATCTTGAAAAATATTTTGAGTATGATGTTCAAGATATGAATGAAAGTGCAGCCACTAAATTATTAACTTATCTTGAAAAAGAACTTAAGTTAGGACAGAAATTTCAAATGGGGTGGGAGGATGCTCTTATTGCAGGAGAAGAGATTTATTCTTTAGAAACTATAGTAGGAGAACCATCTGTAAGACGTGTTAATCCTGTAGAGTTTTATTGTCAATTACCACATAACTCTGATCAAATTGATGATGCAGAAATTATAGTGGAAGATACTTGGATGAGTATTGGTAAAGTTATTGATAAGCATTATGATTCTTTATCTGCTGCAGACATAGATAAACTAGAGGATTTACAAGGTAATAGATCTAATTTTGGTACAGGTTTATTAAACTATGATGCTCCTAAAAAACTTATTATTGAAGAGGTGGAAGGAGTTAAAACATCAGAGGGAACTTTTAGTCATTTTGATGAACATAATAATATAAAAGTTAGTAA
>Ga0098041_1001131_pt1 | contig 10235 bp, 1 predicted proteins | sample 8_EtaG_FD_77066 | JGI IMG/M metagenome (GOLD analysis project Ga0098041, IMG submission 77066) | Marine viral communities from the Subarctic Pacific Ocean - 8_ETSP_OMZ_AT15162 metaG | ecosystem: Environmental > Aquatic > Marine > Oceanic | place: Pacific Ocean | collected 2015-01-08
ATTCTACTCTTCAAATCAATCTGGAGTAGGTTCTGAAGCAAGGGCTAATATAGTTGTTGGTTTGGGTGGTAGTGTAATAGACTTTGAGGTTATTAATGAGGGATATGGTTATGGAGAAACTCAAAAATTAACTATAGGTGTTGGTGGTGCTGTAGGTATTCCAACTGCAGGTGCTACTGAATTTAGAGAATTCCAATTAACAGTTCAAGAAACTATTAGCGATAGTTTTGTTGGATGGACTGTTGGAGATTTCCAAGTTCTAGATCCATTAGATTCATTATTTGATGGAAAGACAACTTCTTTCGCATTAAAGTTAAATGGGGTTCAGCAAACTATTCAATCTAAACCAGGATCTAATATAGATGTTGAAGTTGCTATTCTAGTATTCATTAATGATATTCTTCAAGTCCCAGGAGTAGGATATGATTTTAAAGGTGGTAGTTATATTAGCTTCAAAGAAGCTCCTAAATCAGGAGATACTTCTAAGGTTCTATTTTATCAAGGAACTGGATCAATAGATGTTACTAATGTTGATATATTAGAAACAGTTAAGAAGGGTGATACTGTTAAACTATATGATCAAGATATTAATTTGGAAGAAAATGAAAGAACAGTAACTACTATTAATTCTTCAGATAGTGTTGATACTAACATTTATGCTGGTCCTGGAATTACTACTAATGAAAGTTTCCAAAGATCTATTAATTGGTCTAAGCAAAAAGAAGATAAATTTATAGATGGAGAAGTAGTTTCTAAGGACAGACCTCATTATGAACCATTAATCTATCCTAATACTAATATCATACAATCTGTTGGTGTTGGTTCTACTGTAATATTTGTTTCTAACATTAGAACATTCTTTGATAGTTCTAAAGAAAATTATAGTGGACAAACTGATATTAGAATTATATCTCAAGATAGTTTAGTAGGAGCATCTGCTACTGCTTTAGTTTCTGCTGCTGGTACAATATCTTCATTTGATATTACAAATCCAGGGGTTGGATATACTATAGCACCTACTGTATCAATTAGTCTTCCTATAGGATTATCTACTTCTCAAGGTGCTCAAGCAACTTCCACTATAAGTGGAGTAGGTACTGTTAGTGCTATTACAGTTTCTTATGGTGGAACAACTACTGGATTTGCATATACCAATACTGCTGCCCCATCAGTTCTTATAGGAGAACCAAAATCAGTTACTTCAATAGAAACTATTAATGATGTATCTTATTCTGGTGATTTTGGTATTATATCTGGTATATCTACAACTTCTGTAGGTGTAGCATCTACAGGTATTGTCTTTGACCTACTTCTTCCTAAGGAATCCCTATTCAGAAATGCTGCTACTGTAGGTAGTGCTATAACTGTAAGTGGAATTACTACTGGATACTATTTCACAGTATTCAATTCTAATGTAGGTGCTTCAGTTACTTCTTTATATCAAGATGGAACTGTGGTAGGAATAGGAACTTCCTTCTTAGATAATGTATATGAAGTTGCTAATGTTTCTATTGCTCAAACTATGGGTATAGGAATTGGATTAACCTATGTTGCTCAAGTAACAGTAAGTGTTCAAGACTATAATGGATTGACTGGACTTGGATATAGTGAATTCTTTGGTGAATATAGTTGGGGTAGAATTGCTACTGCTCCAAGAGGAAAAGCTAGGGTATTCACATCTTATGCTGGTAACAGTACTGGATTAACAGGAATCTCTAGTTCTCCAATAGTTGAAAGAGTTAATCCATTAAGATACTTAAATTATAATTCATAAATAACTAAAAAATCGTAAAATGTCCGCCATTATAACTGACCAATTAAGAATATTGAATGCGAAGAATTTTGTTTCTGCTGCAACTTCTTCTGTAAATTCATATTATTCTTTTGTTGGTTTACCTAATGCTACTAATTATTCATCTACTTGGGAAGCTAATCCACCAGCTCCTAAGGATAGTTTTAATCAAGAAGATGATTATTGGGATACCATGATTGCGCTAAAGAAGATTACTACTTCTGATGTACGTAGAATGGTTAATAAGAATACTTGGTCATCAGGTATAACTTATGATATGTATAGAGATGATATTAGTAGAACAAATATAGCACAACCATCAGGAGCAACTAATTTATATGGGGCAAAATATTACGTAGTAAATGAAGATTATAAAGTTTATATTTGTCTTCAGAATGGAACAAATCCAGAAAATACTTCAGGAAGACCTTCTTTAGACCAACCCACCTTTACTGATTTAGAACCAAAAGCAGCAGGTGATAGTGGAGATGGTTACATATGGAAATACTTATTTACTATTAAACCAAGTGATATATCAAAATTTGATTCTACTAATTATATCCCAGTTCCCACTGATTGGGAAACAGGTACTAATAATGCTGCTGTAAGAGATAATGCATCTACTAGTGGACAATTAAAAATTATTACCATTACTAATAGGGGGGCAGGTATAGGAACTGCTAATAGAACTTATACTGGTGTTCCTGTAAGTGGAGATGGTTCTGGTGCTGAAGCAACTATAGTTATTAATAATGATGCTAAGGTGGAATCTGTTAATGTTTCTAAAGGTGGATCAGGGTATACTTATGGTACTTTAAATTTAACTGCAGGGGGAGTTCCTACTGGAACTACTGTTCCTATATTTAATGTAATTATTCCACCTCAAGGGGGACATGGATCAGATATCTATAGGGAATTGGGAGCAAGTAATGTTTTAATATATTCTAAAATTGAAAATGATTCTTCAAATCCAGATTTTATTACAGGAAATCAAATTGCTAGAATTGGAATTGTAGAAAATCCTCAAGCTTATAATTCAACTTCTAATTTAGATCTTTCTAAAGCAAGTTCTCTTTATGCTTTAAAACTTATTGGAGCAGGATATACTACTGCTACTTTTAATTTAGATGGGCAAGTAACTCAAACTGTTGGTGTAGGATCTACAGCAGTAGGTAGGGTTGTTTCTTATGATCAAACAACTGGAGTATTAAAATATTGGCAAGATAAAAGTTTAGTTGGATTTAATAGTGATGGATCTTTAAAAACTGATCCTACTTATGGATATTCTCTTCATAGGTTTACATCCACTCCAGATACTGGAGGTTCTGTAAATATTGCTAGTAATGAAGGTACATTAGGAATAGATACTAACTTTGGAAGTTCAGGAACTCCCGGTATAAGTACAGTAATAAATAATAGAACATATTACCTTGGTCAGAGTTTTACTAAAGGAGTTTCAAATCCTGAAGTTGAGAAATACTCTGGAAATATAATTTATGTTGATAACAGACCTTCTATTACTAGGTCTGCTAATCAAAGAGAAGATATTAAAGTCATTTTGCAATTCTAAAGAATCATGCCACAGGAAACTAATCTAAACGTCGCTCCTTATTTTGACGATTTTGATGCAAAAGACGAATATTATAAAACATTATTTAAACCAGGATATCCAGTTCAGGCACGAGAATTAACTGGAATGCAATCTGCTCTTCAAGATCAGATTGAAAAATTTGGAAGTCATATTTTTAAAGAAGGAAGTTCTGTAACTGGTGGTGGAATTAAATTTTCTAACGCCTATGAGTCTATTAAGATACAACCATCTAATAAAGGATTTAATGTTCAAGATTATCTTTTAGAGTTAGATGGTAAAATTTTAATTGGAAGTGAATCTGGAATAAAACTTCAAGTTAAAGGATATATGGCAGAAAGATATTCTGATAATTCTTATGTTATATTTGTAAATTATTTAAATAGTGGATCTAATAATAATCCTAGATGTTTATCTGGAGAATCTTTACTTTTAGATGGAAATCCTTTTACCACTAGAAAGGGTATACTTTTTCAACCAGGAGAATCTGTTGTTCAATTGATGAATGGAGTATGCACATTTGTGGGATGTGCTGCTGTTTTATCTGAAGGTATATATTTTGCTAGGGGTTATTTTATTCAAGTTAAAAAACAAACTACGGTATTAAGTCCTTTCGTTAATAGCATTAGTGCTCAAGTAGGACTTAGAGTTGTAGAAACTATTATCAATTCTGATATTGATTCTAGTTTAACGGATAATGCTGCTGGATATAGCAATTATACTGCTCCGGGAGCTGATAGATTAAGTATAGATTTGAAATTAGAATCTGTTGATATTAATCAGGGTGCTGTTCCTAATTTCATACCATTATTAGAAGTAAGAGGGGGAGTGGTTGCTTCTTCTCAAGAAAAACCCAAATATAATGATTTAAGTAAAGAATTTGCTAGAAGAACATTTGATGAATCTGGAAATTATTATGTAAGACCTTTCAATCTTACTCCAAGAGATACATTAAATAATTTTGAAGGAAATAATGGTATTTTTGAGCAAAATCAAAAAACTTATAATAATAATGATCCCAGTGAAAATTTAGGAACTTACAAGTTATCTCCAGGAAAGGCATATATTGAAGGATATGAAGTAGAAACTTTAGTACCTTCCTTTTTAGATTTTAAAAAGCCAAGAACTACTAAACTATTAGAAAATCAAAGTATTAATTATGTTACTGGACCTACTTTTACTTTAAATAGAGTTTCTGGTTCACCTCATATAGGTGTAGGCACTGATTATACAGTTAGTTTAAGAGATGAAAGAGTAGGTGCTGCAGGGACTACTGCAGCTGGTAAGGAGATTGGATTAGCACGTGTATATGATTTTGCTTTAGAATCTGGTTCTTATGATGCATCTAATGCAAATGTTAATGAGTGGGATATTGCTTTATATGATATTCAAACATATACAGATATTGCTTTAAATACTCCAGCAACCCTTGCAGTTCCTACCCATATTAAAGGTAAATCTAGTGGAGCTACGGGATATTTAAGAAATGCGGTAACTAGCTCAACTTCCGTTACAGCATATAATACTAAAGGAAAGTTTATTACTGGTGAGCAATTTATTTTTAATGGTATAGAAAGTGGAAATATTGCAGCAGGAGCTACTTCTTATACTACTAGCGATATTAAATCTATCAACGGTACAGTAAGTACAGCAAGTACTTTTAATGCTGATGTAAAACAAAGTAATTTATTTCATTTTGGTGAAGTTAATGTTAGTGCAGCTACTACTTCAGGAGCATATTTAGGAATTTCAACTGTAACTAGTCCTGATCCTACTAAGTTTTTTATTGGAATAGCTACTGTTGGAAATATTATAGAATATACAAATACTAATATTAGTGGAGTTACTACTACTTCTTATGCAAGAGTTGAAAGTGTTTCTCAAAATTCTTTAACTATATCTGGAGTTACTACTGTTACTGGAATTTGTGAAGGTGGATTACCTAGTACTTCAATTAATCCATCCAACTTTAAGATATTAACTTCTCAATTCCAATCTTCTACTGATAATACATTATTTACTCCTTTACCTAAAAGAAATATTTCTAATGTAGATTTAACTAATTCTTCAATAACTATAAGAAAGCAGTTTGATGTAACTATTACTAATTCTTCAACTGGAGCAATTAGTAGTGGAGATTCTTTAGAAACATTTTTACCTTTTGATGAAGAAAGATATGTTTTAATTAGGACAGATGGCACAACAGAATCACTTTCTGCAGATAAAATTAATTTTAATACAGGTTCTACAGAAATAACTATTAATGGTTTAGGTGGAGATAGTCCAGCTAGATTAATAGCTACTTTGAGAAAGGTAAATGTAAAAGCAAAAATTAAAGAAAAACAAAAAATTAATGTATTAACTATTGCAAATTCTAAAGATTCTTCTTCTGGTATTGGAACTACTACCTTAAATGATGGTTTGACTTATGGTACTGTATATGGAACCAGAGTTCAAGATGAAGATATTTCATTAAATGTTCCTGATGTAACAAAAATTTATGCAGTATTAGAATCTAATAATACTAACGATCCTATTTTCCCTAGAATATCTTTACGTTCTATTAATAGTACTACTGGAACAACAGGTGATCTTTTAATAGGAGAAACATTTAAAGGTGATAAAAGTAATGCTAAGGGAGTTTTTGTAAGTAATCATACAGATTCTACTATCAATTATATTGCATTAAATGATTATAATTTTCAAACCAATGAAACTGTAACATTTGCAGAATCTGCTATTGAAGGTATAATTTCTTCTTCTGTAGTAGGATCAAATAATATAACAGAAGAGTTTACTTATGATGATGGTCAAAGAAATACATTATATGATTATGGTAGAATGGTAAGAAAATCTGGTTATAATGAACCTTCTAAGAAATTATCTATAGTATTTGAATCTGCTTATTTTACATCATCAGATACTGGTGATATCACTACTGTTAATTCATATGATAATTTTGATTATAAAAATTTACCTACCATTGAGACATCTAATGTAAGTGATATATTAGACATTAGACCTAGAGTATCAGATTTCTCAGGAACTTCTAGATCTCCATTTGAATTTTTAGGAAGAGATTTTACTTCATCAGGAAATTCTGCTTCAAATATTTTAGCATCTGATGAATCTATAATATTAGATTATTCATTCTATCTTCCTAGATTGGATAAAATATATTTAAATAAAAATGGAACATTCCAATTAGTAAATGGAATTCCAGCAGAAACTCCAGAATGGCCAAATTCTGTAGATGGTGCATTGGAAGTTGCTTCTATTTCTTTACCTGCCTTTCTCTATAATCCCAATGATGCAAATATCTCTTTAGCTAATTATAAGAGATATCAGATGCGTGATATCAATAGATTGGAAAAAAGAATTGAAAATTTAGAATTCTATACTTCTCTTTCTTTATTGGAAAGAGATACTTTGAATATGCAGATCACTGATACTGATGGATTGAATAGGTTTAAATCTGGTTTCTTTGTAGATGATTTTTCTACTACAGACAATCAACTTAAAAAAACCATTGTAAAAAATAGTATTGATTATAAGAATGGGGAACTTAGACCCTCACCCTATACCACTGAACTTGATTTAAAAATAGACAGTGATAGTTTTAATGGAATTAGACAGACTGGTAGAGTATTATCTTTAGAATATGGTGAAGTACCATTTGTAAGGCAACCTTATGCAACAAAGACTGAAAGTGTAACACCTTTCCTTATAAACTATTATGGTGGATCTATTTTATTAACTCCATCTTCTGATGTATGGGTAGATCAGGTTGTTTTAGATGCTAAATTAGAAGATTTAGACACATACACAGAAAGTCAGGAACAAGTAGAAGCTGGTGGATGGGACCCTGATACTGGATATAGCCCTGTAGTGTGGGGTGGATGGGAAACCACTTGGACTGGGGGAGGTGGAGCAACTGTTGTTAGTTCTAACTCTAGTGAAGGTTGGGGTGCATGGAGTAAAGGTAGTTGGGGAAACAGGACTAAGACTAGGACTACTACAACAACATTTAGAAATGAAGCTACAAGTATTACTGAAGAAAGAAGAGCAACAAAATCTATAGAGAGAGAAACTTTTAGTACTATTAATGAAGGTCCAAAAGTTCTTAATACTAATATAACTCCTTATATGAGATCTAGAAATTTAGATTTCTCTTGTAAGGGTTTAAAACCTACCACTAGTGTATTTGGATTCTTTGATGGTGAAAATATTAATAAGTTTATAGTTCCAAAACTTCTTGAAATTTCTATGACTACTGGAACTTTCCAGGTAGGAGAAACTGTTATAGGAACTACTTTAGATGGTAAAGAATTAATTAGATTTAGAGTAGCTACATCTAATCATAAAATGGGTGAATATAATAATCCTGGAATTGTTTATAATACAAATCCATATTATGCAGCTACTCCACTTAGAAGAGGAACAGTTTTAATTGATAGTATAATACCAACAGCATCTGATGGTTCTGATACTGATACTACATCAGAAACTATTTTAGTTCCTGCAGAGTATTCTTCAACTTCTACTATTTTGAATGTTGATACATTAAGTTTATCTGATAAATCAGAAAACATTTATTATGGATATGTAGAAAAAGGTCTTAAATTAGTTGGTCAAACATCTAGTGCTCAAGCTACTATTACCAATCTTCACTTAAGAACTGATACTTTGGGAAGTGTAAGAGGATCTTTCTTTATACCAAATCCTAATGATATAACTACTCCTAAATTTGAAGCTGGAAAAAAAGTTTTTAGACTTACTAGCAGTAGTACTAATAGTCAATCTGTATCTGATGTAGGTACTGATGCTACTCAGGTATTTGATGCAGCTGGTAGTGTTGAAACTGTTCAATCTACTATTATTAGTGTTAGAAATATTCATACTCATACTCAAATACAAGTAGAGAGTAGAAGTAGCACCAGTGGTGGAGGAGGTACTTATACTACATCAAGTAGTGAAGATATAGGGAATCAATGGAAAGATAATCCTTATGCTGGTGGTGATCATACCAAGTGCCCAGATGGGTATGTATGGAATGGTAATACATGTGTTCCAAAGAATAAAATTGCAGACGGGTGGCAAGAAGGACGTCCTGGACGTCCTAAGGGCAACGAGGGTAAAATTTATTGGACTGGTAATGAGGGACTAATTCAAGAGGTAGAAGCTGATATAGGTAGAGATATTGATGTAGGAGCAATAGTTCTGGTTGACGAAGAAACTCAGGAAGTTGTTATAGCTAATGAATATGGTAGTCCTACTACTTTTAATAGTGATCAAGAAAGATCAGAAATAGTAGCAAATCAAAATCTAACAGTATATGATAATTATAGTGATTTTGCAGAAGCTGTAAATGATAATGGTCTTATTACTAATGTTGGTCAAGGAGGAAATGCTGATGACGCAGGAGATGGAAGAATAGTAGCATTTGTTGAAACTGCTACTATGGACCCTATTGAGAAAGCATACGTACAGGCATTGGGTAGACCACCTGATAAAGCTGGTGCTGAATATTGGGCAGGAGATGCAGCATATCAAGCTGCTACTACTGATGAAGCAAGATTGGAAGTGATGTTAGGTCACTTGGATTATTCTGCAGAAGGAAGTGCAAAAGAAGAGCAAGGAGAAGATTGGGAGGGAGTTAACTCTTTCTTTGCAGACAATACTGATATGTTGGGAGATAGTGGTGTTCTTTGTGCTAACGTCACAGACCCTCTAGCTCAAACATTCTTTGTTCAAAATGATGTCGGTGTCTTTATTACCAGAGCAGATTTGTTCATGGCTACTAAAGATGAAACTTTACCTTTAATAGTTCAGTTAAGAACAGTAAAACTTGGAGTACCAACTGATGAAGTTATTCCTTTTGGTGAGGTTATATTAGAACCAAATCAAATTGCTGTATCAGATAATTCTACAGTTATTACCCCTGTAGTATTCCCTGGTCCTGTTTACCTATCTCCAAATCAAACATATGCTTTAGTTCTTCTTTCAGTAAGTTCTAACTATAGCACTTGGATATCTAGAGTTGGAGAAGTTGATATTAAAACAGTTAATTCTCCAGAATCTGACCAACTTCTTATAGCTTCTCAACCTTCTTTAGGTTCTTTGTTTAAATCGCAAAATGGAGAAACTTGGAATGCAAGTCAATGGGAAGATCTTAAATTTACTCTTTTCAGAGCAACATATGGTAAGACACAAGGAACTGTTAATTTTACAAATCCAAGTCTATTCAGTTATTCTGATGATATTAATGCTTTACGTAAAGATTCATTAGAAATTTCTTCTAATAAAATAAGGATAGGATTTAATACTACTATCTCAGATACTGCAATAACTGTTGGAAATATAATTTCTCAACAAGGTAGTAATGCTACTGGAAATTATGTAGGTTCAGCAGGAACAGCAAGTGGTAATTTAACTATTACAAATTCTGGTGTGGGATATACTCCTTCTTCTGGTAGTGAAACCTATAATCATGTTCCTATGGTCACTCAAACTGGTAGTGGAAGAAATGGAACTTTAAATCTTACTATTACTGGTGGAGTAGCAGTTGCTGCAACTGTAGTTAATGGTGGTAGTGGATATTCTATAGGTGATGTTGTTGGTGTATCTACTGTTGGATTAACTTCTCTTGGAAGGGATATTAAATTCTCTATTGCTGCTCTTGGTGGAGTTAATGAATACATTCTTGATAATGTTCAAGGTGAGTTTATAACTGGTGTAGGAAAAACTATTCAATATACAGCAGGAGCTGCTGCTACTGATATTAATGGGCAAGCAGGTGGTAATGTTTGGTTATCAGGTTCTCCTGTAACTGTTACAGATGGACTTCATGTTAAG
>Ga0098041_1001141_pt1 | contig 10214 bp, 4 predicted proteins | sample 8_EtaG_FD_77066 | JGI IMG/M metagenome (GOLD analysis project Ga0098041, IMG submission 77066) | Marine viral communities from the Subarctic Pacific Ocean - 8_ETSP_OMZ_AT15162 metaG | ecosystem: Environmental > Aquatic > Marine > Oceanic | place: Pacific Ocean | collected 2015-01-08
AAAAGAAAACAAAGATGATAAGGTTATTGAGGAAGTTCAAGAAAAAGTGGAAGAAGAAGAGGTTGAAAAGAAAGAAGAAGAAACTGAACAACCAGTTTTGGAAGAAGTTACAGATGAAAAAACTGATGAGGATGTTGAAGATAAAGTTGAAGAAGTTGAAGAAGCAGTTGAAGAAGCTGTAGCTAAATCTGAAAAAACAGGTCAAGAATTACCAGAGAATATTCAGAAGGTTGTAGACTTTATGAATGAGACTGGTGGTGATCTTGAAGATTATGTAAAATTAAATCAAGATTATTCAAAATTAGATGACATGTCTTTATTAAGAGAGTATTATCATCAAACTAAACCTCACTTAAATGGTGAAGAGATTAGTTTTCTTATTGAAGATTCGTTTTCATTTGACGAGGAAGTAGATGAAACATTAGATGTCAGAAGAAAGAAATTAGCATTTAAAGAGCAAGTTGCCAGTGCTAAAAACCACATGGACGGGTTAAAGTCCAAATACTATGCGGAAATTCAATCTGGGGTTAAGTTAACTCCCGAACAACAGAAAGCGATTGATTTTTTTGATAGATATAAAACGGAGAGTGAAGAAGTTGCAAAAATAAACAAAGATCAAAAAACAACTTTTACCGATAAAACAAATGAAGTTTTTAATAATACATTTAAAGGCTTTGAATATAATGTTGGTGAAAAAAAGTTTAGATTCAATGTTAATGATGTAAAAAACGTGAAGGATACACAAAGCGATATTCAAAATTTTATTTCTAAATATTTAGATAAAAATAATAAATTGAATGATGCAGCGGGTTATCATAAATCATTATTTACAGCAATGAATTCAGATGCTATTGCAAATCATTTTTATCAACAAGGTAAAGCTGATGCTATAAAAGAAAATATGGCAAAAGCAAAAAATCTTGATATGACACCAAGAGAAACTGGTACAGTTGATACTGGTGGAATGAAGGTAAAGGTTTTAGGCGATAATGCAAATAAACTTCGTTTTAAAATTAAAAACTAAAGTTTAACATATAAATTTAACAAATTATGGCAGCAGTTAATCCAACCGCTGGATCGAATTTAAACTCGGTACCAGCGCCAAATAAACAAACGTTGTCTACTAACTATATTGATTTTACAGCTAGTGGAACAGCGGGTTGGGCTCAACAGTATGTACCTGATTTATTTGATGCAGAAGCAGAAGTATTTGGTAAAAGAACTATTTCTGGTATGCTAGCTCAAGTAGGTGCTGAAGAGGCAATGACATCTGATCAAGTTATTTGGTCAGAACAAGGAAGGCTACACCTGAAATTAACAGGTACAGTAGCTCAAGCGGCAAGTAATAATCTTACTTTGACCGGACACGACACTTTACGAGTAGGTGATACTATCGTTATTCATAACGACAGTTCAGCTGGTAAAGTATTAAAATGTAGAGTAGCAGAGTTAACAGACGCTAATACAGTTAAGGTATATCCTTATACTGCACCAACTTTAGCAAGTGATTCAAAATTCGCAAACGGAAACAATATTACTGTATTCGTTTATGGTTCTGAATTCGCTAAAGGAACAAGTGGTAGAAGCGAAGTTATTGCTCCAGAATTCAAATCATTCACAAACAAACCAGTTATCATAAAAGATAAATATGAAATTTCTGGTTCTGATGCATCTCAATTGGGTTGGATCGAAGTTACTGGTGAAGAAGGTCAGACTGGATACTTATGGTATCTAAAAGCTGAAGGCGACACTAGAGCTAGATTCACTGATTATCTTGAGATGATGTGTGTTGAAGGTGAAAAAAGAGTATCTAACTCAAATATCGCAGCTACAATGGGAGGTACTGAAGGTTTATTCGCCGCTATCAATGATAGAGGTCACTATTCTGGTGGTATCTTAGGTACAACAGCAGCAGATGATTTAGGTTCATTTGACAATATACTTAAAAAATTCGATGCTCAAGGAGCAATTGAAGAAAATATGTTATATTGTAACAGAACTGTTTCATTAGCTATTGATGACATGTTAGCAGCTCAAAACTCTTATGGTACAGGTGGTACTTCTTGGGGATTATTTAATAATTCTGAACAAATGGCACTTACGTTAGGTTTCAGTGGATTTAGAAGAGGTTCTTATGACTTCTACAAATCTGATTGGAAATATCTAAATGATGCTGTAACAAGAGGAGCAATCGGAGACGACGACATTAGAGGGGTAATTATCCCAGCTGGTGTTTCATCTGTTTATGATGAGAGCTTAGGCAAAAACTTGAAGAGACCTTTCTTACACGTAAGATATAGAGCTTCTCAAGCTGATGATAGAAGACTAAAAACTTGGATCACTGGTTCGGTTGGTGGAAACATCACTTCAGATCTTGATGCAATGGAGGTCCATTACCTATCAGAAAGATGTATGGTTGTACAAGGAGGTAACAACTTCATGATTCTTAACTAATACATTATTTATAAAGAGTTAGGTGCTTCGGCACCTAGCACTTTATTTTTTTTAATTATTTAATTATATTATATTATGGCAAAGAAAAACAAAGAAAAGGATGTTTCTTTAGAAGAAACACCTATAGCAGTTAAGGAAAAACCAACTGTTAAAAAACAAGAAGTTAAAAAACCTTCTTGGGAAATTAAAGATAAAACATATACATTAAAGTATGGTTTATCACCACTAACCTATACAATAAAAAGTAGAGGAGTATATTATTGGGATGATGAGAAAGGATATGAAAGAGAATTAAAATATACAGAAAACCAAAAAACACCTTTTGTTGATGAATTCAAAGGTGATGCTAGATTAGCACATATTACTTTTGAAGATGGTGTTTTAGAAGTATCAAAAAATCAACAAACATTACAAAAATTTCTTCATTATTCTCCAGATAATGGTAAGGTATATGAAGAATTTGATCCAGTACAAGAAGCAACTGATGATTTAGTTGATATTGAAATGGAAATAGAAGCTTTAAATGCAGCAAGGGATTTAGATATTGATCATGCTGAAGCTGTATTAAGAGTAGAATCAGGAAGTAAAGTTTCTGAAATGACATCTAAGGAAATAAAAAGGGATGTATTAGTTTTTGCTAAAAAAGATCCTAAATTATTTTTAGATTTAGTAAATGATGAAAACGTTGAATTAAGAAATGTTGGTATAAAATCAGTTGAAGTTGGATTACTAACACTTTCTGGAGATAACAGAACGTTTCATTGGGGTAGTAATAAAAGGAAAATAATGACAGTTCCTTTTGATGAACACCCATATTCTGCGCTAGCAGCATTTTTCAAAACCGATGAAGGTTTAGAAATATATAAAAACATAGAAAAAAGATTAAAATAATTAATCACTTTATAGAGTAGTCATCTCTATGGGGTGACTACACTATATAAAAAAAGAAATTATGGCAGTAAATGTAGATACAGTATATCAAAGAGTATTATCTATTGCTAATAAAGAACAAAGAGGTTATATAACACCTCAAGAGTTCAATCTATTAGCCAATCAAGCTCAACTAGAAATCTTCGAGCAGTATTTTTATGATACAAATCAATTTGGCAGAATCAACGGAAACAGTATGGAATATTCTGATATGTTAAATATATTAGGAGAAAAAATATCACCATTTGAAAAGTGGAAACAATCTGGAGCAGTAAGTGGTAATGAAATAACATTAAGTTCTGCTACACCAAGTCCAGTTTATAGATTAGGTACTGTATTTTATGCTAATGGAGCATTAGATGTTGAGGTAGAGTTAGTAAATAAAAAAGAATTAGTATATATTGAAAGATCTAACTTAACAAAACCAAATGAAGATAGACCAATATATGTAAGAAAAACAGATAATATAATAAAGATATTCCCCACAACATTAACCATGGCGAGTGTAACGTTTAATTATATTGCAAAACCAAGTGAGGTAAAATGGGGTTATGAGATGATTAATGTAACATCTAATGAAGCTTTATATAATGCTTCTAAAAGTGATGATTTTGAATTAGTTCCTTCTGAAGAATCAAATTTAACAATAAAGATATTAGAATTAGCTGGAATTACAATTAAAGATCCAGGATTATATCAATTAGCTGATAAAGAAGAAACAGAAACAACACAACAAGAAAAACAATAAATAAATGGCAAATCAAACATTAACAAGCGAGGGATATTATAGAGGCACCCAAACATTTTTAGGTAACGGTAGTGCTAAAGATTTTGTATTAACGACAGCACATATGGATCCTCTTCCAAAAGAAGAAGGAGAATTTAGTGTATATGTTAATAACGTGTTGCAAGCTGCTTCTACATATAGTTATGTCTCTCCGACTTTAACATTTATAACAGCTCCAGCTTCAGGAGCTACTATTAGTGTTGAGTTAATTGCGTATGATAGAGCACTTGGTAGTTACCAAAATATTAAATTAAATGATTTAGTAAATAATTTTATTATCTCATATGTTGGTGAAGAAAAAATTATAACAAAAGCAGGTAGAACTGATATTGCTTTTCACGCACAACGTGCTATTCAGGAATTAAACTATGATACATTACACGCCACTAAAAGCCAAGAAATTGAAGTACCACCTTCATTAACGATGTCATTACCACATGATTATGTAAATTATATTAAAGTTTCCCGAGTTGATGCTACTGGTATTGAAAAAATAATGTATCCGATAAGACGCGTTGGAAATCCAACCGCTTTATTACAAGATAGTGATTATAATTATATATTTGATGCTAATGGTAAATTAACTGCTGCAGAAAATTCTGAACAATGGAAAAACGTAAAAGATTCCGCAGTTGATTCATCAATCGCTGATGATGCTAGTAAGGATACGGAACTTGAAAAATTAAATGTAGGACGTAGATATGGTATTGAACCAGCACAAGCACAAGCAAATGGTGGGTTTTTTATTGATAACGATCGTGGTAGAATTTATTTTACTTCAAATGTAGTTGATAAACTCGTTGTATTACGCTATGTAAGTGATGGAATTAGTACAGATGATATTGTTGTACATAAGTTTGCTGAAGAAGCTGTGTATAAATACATTGCTCATGCTATATTAGCAACAAGAATTAATACACCAGAATATATAATCCGTAGATATAAAAAAGAAAGATTTGCTGAAATAAGAAAAGCTAAAATAAGATTATCAAACCTAAAATCAGAGGAATTAGCTCAAATAATGAGAGGTAAATCGAAACAGATTAAACATTAATAAGATATGCCGAATTTAAAACACAATTTTACTAAAGGTCGTATGAATAAAGATCTGGACGAGAGGCTAATTCCAGATGGAGAATACCGTGATGCTGAAAACATTGAAATTGTTACTTCAGAAGGATCTAATGTTGGAGCTGCTCAAAATCTTTTAGGTACAACATGGCAAAAAGTTAAATCAATTAATAACGCTGTAGGAGGAATACCAGCCACAAATTGGACTACAAAATTTGGATATGATACAGCAGAATGTGTTGGTAGTATAGTGGATAACGATAATAATTCTATTTATTGGTTTATACGAGCTACAAGTGGAAGTGATGTTATATGTTTAATATTACAATATACTGATAAGTATAAAATTATAAGACCAGTATTGGTTGATAAAAACAATATATTAAATTTTGAATCAGGAAAAAAAATTACTGGAATAAATACATTACCCGCTGAAGGAAAAGGCGCTGAGGTAGATCAAGATAATATTTTACTTTTTTGGACAGACAATACAACGGAACCTAAAAAAATTAACGTAAAAGTAATGATGTCAGGATGTGCTGATATGGTGACACACACACGTTACAATGGTTCAATTATAAGTGGTGTAACATTAGCAACTTTAACATCAAGTAGTGACTTTAAAGAAGAGCATATTACAGTAATTAAAAAATCACCATTAAATGCACCAAGAATTAAAACCTATACTTCGTTAAGAGCAAATGATGATGGTGATCCATCTGGTACAGGTACAAATCCAGTTATACTAAAAAATATAAAAGATACAGCTTGGCCAACTCCAGTGAAAACTGCTTTTTCTTATGATCCAGACGGGGATGGTGAATATGAAAATTTTGCAATAGGCAAGTCGGTCACTATGTTATTTGATCGTAAACCCGAATGGAAGGATGTTACTTGGGGATTATTAGGTAAAAGTACTTTAGGTGATCAAATTGAATTAACCACTACGTATACAAAGGATGGTGTCAACCATGAGTTTGCAGTAAAAATACAAGTATCAAACATGAGTCCTAGTGGTAGTAATGATCCTACCGTCACTGGATATATAATAAATATATCACCAGATCTTGCTGATGTTAGTAATGGAGAAAATATGGACTGGAAAGCGGTGTTAATTGAAAGAGATCCATTGTATGAATTACGATTCCCAAGATTTGCTTACAGATGGAAATACAGAGATGGGGAATATTCATGTTATTCACCTTTTACACAAGTTGCATTTGAACCGTCTACTTATTTGTATGACACTGAGAAGGGCTATAATTTATCTATGATAAATAATACGCGAAAGATATTATTAAATGGTTTTGATCCAACGCCTATAAATGTTGAAGGAGTAGAGATTTTGTGTAAAGAATCAAATAATAATTTAGTACATCTTGTTGAGGTATTAAAACAAGGTGAAACAGAAATAGAATTAGAGCATGATCTTATCAGTGATGTTGTTGATCCTAATCAATTATTACGCCCATGGGATAATGTTCCTAGAAAAGCATTAGCACAAGAGATAACAGGTAATAGAGTTGTGTATGGAAATTATATGCAAAATTATACATTGCATAAAGATTTTGATCCAAAAATCTCAATCCGATTTGAGTCAGATGTTTTTGAAGAAGGAGATTTAGCTGATATTAGTGTATTAACACCACGGAAATCTATTAAATCAATACGAAATTATCAGGTAGGTGTTGTATATAAGGATGAGTATGGAAGAGAAACACCAATAATAACAAAAAGTAATTTAACGGTTAACGTACCCGTTGCTAATTCAGATACAGTAAATAAATTCCAAACTAGCTTACAAACCAATGCTCCTTCCTGGGCTACACATTATAAATTTTTTATTAAAAACCCATCAAACGAGTATTATAATTTAGTAATGGATAGGTATTATAATGCTGAAGATGGTAATGTTTGGGTAAGTTTTCCTTCATCAGAAAGAAACAAAGTGCAAGAGGGAGATTATCTGTTATTAAAAAAACAGCACGATCAAGATGAAGGTGTCACTGACAAAAAAGTACGTTATAAAATACTTGATATTCAAAATGAGGTACCAGAGTACATCGCTATGAAAGATGTTTCTGCTGGAAAAACAACAGTAAAAGTATTAAGTCCACTTACAGATCAACCAAAGGTTGATGCAGTAACAGTTGGTTTTCAAGGACCTAGCGCAACTGAAAATCCAGAATTCGCTGCATCGTTTAAAGAAAGTAATAAGATACAATTTATTTCTACAGATGATAATTTTAAAAGTAGAAAATATGAAATTGAAGAAGGTGGTTTAACGGGAGAAACTGTATCTGGAACAAGTTCATACGCAGAACTTAATTCATTATATTCAGTTACTTTAAAAGAATATATACATGAAGATGACGAGGGGTTTGCAAACATAAATTTTGCTGCAGGACAAAAATTTCAAGTTAATGTTACTAATTTTAAAAGAGAAATTTTAGAAGAACACCATGGGAGATTTTTTGTTAAAATGGAACTTGATGATAATTTTAGAAGAAATATTATTGATACACAAGCTGGAGCAGACGTATCATATAAAATAGCACACTCACAACGTTTTCGCGATGAGGTATTTAAATATAGTGATATGGATCCAGTACAAGGTACTAGTGGTTTTATGACTAGAAAGAATGCTGGAGATTGGAGAAACAGTAGACAAGATGAGCATGATGCAGGAATTTGTTTTGCTTGGAGGGATAGACACGCAGCTAATGCTCCAAAAAACGGTACTGCCCTTTTCGGTACTGGAACTTGTGGGGAACAGAATAGCGCTCCTGGAAACGCAAATCCACCAGGTGGTTTATTAAATGATGGCACTGCGACTTTTAAATTTTTTATTGGTGGTTATTTAGGTGGTAATAATTCAAGAGGCGCTCCAGACCAACACGTTAATACTAATACATTTACCGCAGCATTAAAAAAAGATGCTCTAATTAGATTTGTTGTGGGATTAAGAGATAAAACAGAAGATGACACGGTATATAAAAGCAAAATATATCAGGTAATAAATAACCTGGAGGTTCCAGATACGGATGTTTTTAAACGAAACGGGGTATATAAAAAAGCAGTTCGTAGAGGTTTTTGGTTTACTGGAAATTGTCCAACTATGTCGTCTAGAAGAAAAGCTTGGAACACATACCAATTTTGGAGAGTATGGTTTAAAGATTATAATACTGGAGAGAGAAAGTTTGAAGATATGAAAAAATTAGATACTTCGAATCCAACGGATCCTCAGTCACATTGGTCGACATCTAATCATGCTAGTTTATTTCAAGTTGATAATGTTAGTTATCCAGACACTGATTATAGTGGAGCATCAAATGGAAGTATAAGAAATAATTTAGGTCCAGATTTTATAGAAATTCTAGTGAAAAAGAGTATTGATGATAATGAAACACAAAAATCATATAATCCAGCTATATTTGAAACTGAACCAAAAGAAAATATAGATTTAGAACTTTATTATGAAGCTAGTGATAGTATACCAGTAAATATAAATTCAGATAACGTAAAAAATTTAATTAAAGTTGGAGATAAAATTGTTGATTACGCTGTTCCAGCTAATATGTCCGGAATAATTCCTGATAATACAACAATAACTTCAGTTAGCAACATGGAAATAGGTATAAGTGCTGCTGCAACAATAGAAAAGGATTTTCGATTTAAAATATTACGTAGTGATGGTGGTGGTATGACTTTTAAAGCAGCATCGAGTTCAACTGGTCAAACAGTTACAATAGCAGCTACTGATACTATTGGTGAAATAGTTTACTTACCATATTATAATTGTTTTACATATGGAAATGGAGTCGAATCTAATAGAATACGTGATGATTATAATCAAGTAATGATTGATAAGGGACCTAAAGTTTCTACTGTTTCTGATGAACCATATAATGAAGAGATACGTGGAAGTGGTTTAATATATTCTGGAATATTCAACAGTACATCCGGTGTAAATAATACTAATCAATTCATACAGGGTTTAAAGATCACAAAAGATCTCAACCCAGAATATGGTACAATTCAAAAACTACATTCAAGAAATACAGATTTAATAACGTTATGTGAAGATAAAGCAATACGTGTATTGGCAAATAAAGATGCTTTATATAATGCAGATGGGAATGTTAATTTAACTGCAACAGAAAACGTGTTAGGACAAGCTGTTCCTTATGTAGGAGAGTTCGGTATTGGTAAAAACCCAGAGTCATTTGCTTCATATGCGTTTAGAGCATATTTTACTGATAAATCACGAGGAGCTGTTTTAAGATTATCTAGAGATGGTTTGACTGATATTTCAGCAAAGGGTATGACTTCTTATTTTGGTGACAACCTACCTACCTCTAATTTAATCCTGGGAAGTTTTGATGAAGATAAGCAATGTTATAACATAACACACACATCTACAACAAAAGGTAAAGATATTACAGTGAGTTTTGATGAGCGTGTTGATGGTTGGACAAGTTTTAAATCATTTATTCCTGAAAGTGGATGTAGTTTAAATAATATGTATTATACATTTAAAGAAGGAAATTTATTCTCTCATGATAACAACACAAGAAATAAATTTTATGATGTGTCAACAGATCAAGATGATACAGAAACGGATTATGAGACTTCTATAACAGCGGTATTAAATGAAGCTCCATCAACAATAAAACAATTCAAAACATTAAATTATGAGGGAACACAATCAAGAGAATATACATATTCTGGTACAATTGGAGGTACATCATATAGTGGATTAACAATTGAAAGATTAAAAGAACTTAGTCCTGAAAACGGTAAACAAGATGATGGTAGTAATTTTGGAGTAACAAACACTAAAGGTTGGTATTGTAATTCAATTGCAACTAATGATCAAACTGGATTAGTTCATGAATTTAAAGAAAAAGAAGGTATATGGTTTAATAACATAATTGGAGATACAACTTCTTTAAGTAATTTAGATAGTCAG
>Ga0098041_1001143_pt1 | contig 10207 bp, 5 predicted proteins | sample 8_EtaG_FD_77066 | JGI IMG/M metagenome (GOLD analysis project Ga0098041, IMG submission 77066) | Marine viral communities from the Subarctic Pacific Ocean - 8_ETSP_OMZ_AT15162 metaG | ecosystem: Environmental > Aquatic > Marine > Oceanic | place: Pacific Ocean | collected 2015-01-08
AATGATTATCATACAAGACATGAAGATAGTCATTTAGAAGTTTATTGTGATAATCATCCTGATGCGGATGAGTGTAAAGTATATGACGATTAATGGTAGCAGATTCAGGTTTATTTAATCCAGAGGTATTTGGTCAGGGATTCATGTGGCAAGGTCAAATTGCCGATGATTCTGGGTGGAGAGATAACATAGAAAGTGGTAAGTTTGAGAATAAAGATACGAGTAAGGGATGGGGTAGAAGATATAAAGTAAGAATCATGGGTATCCATGATAAGGAAGAGGAATCAATTAGTTCTGATCAACTTCCTTGGGCTCAGGTATCTTATCCCATTACTGCTGGTGGAGGTCAGGCAGGAGCATCCATGACCCCTAATCTCCGTCAGGGGATGTTTGTTTATGGATACTTTCAAGATGGCCCTGAACAGCAAGTACCTATCATTACTGGTGTTCTAGGTCATAATGCTCCTACAGTATTAAAACAAAAGACAGGTGAAACGGATTCTAATTTTGCACCTACCAGTGGATATGCAGAAGGAAAAGTACCAAAGACATATAGAACTAAAGAAGTTGTTCCAAAATATGATCAGGTAACATCTAAACCAAAATCAAAATCTCAAGAACAAGATGCTGCAACCTTAGATTCTTTAGCAAAAGGTGCTTTAAATCAGTTTGGATTAAAGAATGATGTACCTGCTACGATACAACAACTAAAAGATATTGCAGATGCTCAACAATTATCAAATGAGTTGGGATTAAATGCGGCCGCAAGTGAAGTATTTGTTAAGAGTAAAGTTCATCAGGCATTAAGAAATAGACTTAAGATTGCAAATGCACCAAATACTCCTCCATCACCAGGTGCTACATTAGAAAGTGCTGATGCTCCTCATAGATTAAATGCAGGACAAACTCAACGTGAAGATAAGTATAGAGAAAAAATAGTTCTTTCTAAATGTCATGATCCAGTTAATTCATCAATGAGTGCTATTCAAACTATAATTGATAATTTGGCAAATAAGATTGATAAGTATCAAAAATCTATACAGGTAGATGGATATATTGATGCAGCTTCTCAAAAAAATCCTAAAATTAAATTAGATCTTGAGATAAAAAGATCTTCAAATGAGATGTCAAAACATATGAGAGTCATCACCACTAAGATGATGGAGTATGTTAACAAAACAACTAATGTTGAATTAACATCTGCAGTTTCTGCAATGCCATCAAGTATGAGATTTATGTTTGCAGATATGAAGGATTTGACAGGACAAACAACTCAGAAAATGTATCTTGAGATTGGGAATGGCCTTGGTGATATGATTGGTCCTATATTAAGTTCTTCATTAAATGTAAATGGATTATTAGATAGAGCAAAATCAAAAGCACTTGATATAGATCTTGATATAAATCTTCCTCTTCCAAATATTGGTTCAACCATTGGTGGTAGATTAAACTTAAATAATGGCAATGTTTCTGGGTTTATTAATTCAAATATTCCTTTTCCAACTAAGAGAACTGTAGGTAAGACTAGACCAAGAGGTGTTGTTAGTGGTAGCGGAACAAAAGAAGACCCTTGGATCAGTCCTGCTATAGAAGGACAAGGAGACATGCCATTTTATCAAGAAGAACCATTACCTCCACCATTAATACAACCACCAACTGTTGAAGAATTTGAAAATAATCTTTTGAACAATGCTAATAGTGATGGTATAGCAAACCTATCGCTTAATACTAAAGATAAATTAACCACTCCTAGTGTTCCTATGTGTTATGCAGAGGATATAGTTGGAAAAATAATATATGCAAATCAAGATTTGATAAACAAAGCAAATCAAGCTGTCATTGAAAACATGAATACATTTATTGGTGACATGCAAAATATAATAGCAGGTGAACCAATACAACAAGAAGATAAGAGTTCATTGCTTCCAGGTGCTATTGTTGGTATAACAGACGAAGAAGTTTTAGATCAAGTTAGAGGTGGGACTTTATACATAACTGCTCAAAGAGTTGAAACATCATTCTTTAAAAATCTTAGAGCAGGGATTACTACATCACCAGGATCTGGAGCTCTAGTTGATATTACTGTTTCTACTGGTGGTCTTGCTGGATATGGTGATCCTTCTGCACAACATTTTACATGGATATCACAGGGAACTGGATATACAACTAATCAAAATGGTGTTGCTTGTAATGGTGGAACAGGAACGGGTATGAAAGTTAATTATCAAGTAGCAGGAGGATCTATTAGTAATCTTTTTGTTCATACAACAGGAACAGGATATGTAGTTGGTGATGAACTTACTATTCAAAATGGTAATTTTGATGCTAAGTTTACTCTTGATAAGGTAGAAGGATCTATTGACCCTGATGGTATTAAGGTTGTAAAACCTGGTGGCAACTATAAGGATGGGGATGTCTTAAAAATTGTAGGTGGTGGATTTGATGCCAGTTTTACTGTTACATCTATTAATGATCAGGGAGATGGTGCTGCAGCTACTTCAAAGAAATCTAAAAGTATGGATGGATTAATGAAGAAGTTAGCAGGTATTCAAGGAAATTTAAGTAAGGCACTGAATTTTAAAAATGTAAAGGCAAATATATTTCCTTGGGAAGAACCACCCAATCTTGCAGTATCTGATTATTATTTTCTTGCAAGAGGTGGTGCTGCACAAGCAGCTAATCAACTTCCAAGTATTGAATCTGTTGCTGACATAGTTAATAATAAACCATCTATTCCTACACCTGAACAAGCATTGAGTTTTGTACAACCATCTTTTGGACAACCAAATATTAACAAACTCCTTGATAAAGCTGAAGATACAATTGAGGATGTGACAGATACCCTTGGAATAGGTTAATAAATATTAATTATGGCAGACACTAAAGCTAAATTTGATATCTTTGGATCAGTTACCAAAGATGATATACGAGTAGGATACATCTCTACGGACAGAGGGTATGTTGAATCGGTAACGATTTGTGAAGCTAATGAATATGCAAAGAAGAATCCTCAAACAGTTTTTATATATGAAAATAGAGATAAAGTATTATATTTAAATATAAATGAAGTTAATCAAATAGATCCTTCAATTCTTCTACCAGAAAAGACAGGTGATTCTTGTACTGGATTAGAAATAGATACTCATGAATGTGATCCTAAATCTAAAGCATATTTTTATGGTGGAGGTGGAGTAGGTGTTGTTGGTAATCCTATCATAGGAAAAGATGGTGCGATATTAGCGATTGATATTGTGGAAGGTGGATTTGGATACCAATACCCTCCAGTTGTAGAAGTTAAAAATGAGTGTGGTATCGGTGATGGATCATTGTTTAGATCTATTTTATCTGATGAAGGATATACGGTAAATACATTAACTTATTATGATGAATGTGGTTTAGATGAAGATTATGATATATGTCCTGATAATGAGATAGAAAGGGCAGGATATGGTAGACTTTTTAATAGAGATGGTAAAGATATAGGCCCTTGGGATCCTACAAAATATACTGATAATATATTAGCAGATCCTATTGATCTTGAATTAGAAGCATATGAAAAAGCACTTGCTGAATTTAAGAATCCTTTCTGGACTTCTAGAGAACAGTCTGGATTGACCATAACATCTGGTGATAAGGTTACTAGTACAAAGTATGATGTGTATGGTTGGTGGTGGGGTTCAAATCCAAAAATTAATCCTAAAGGTGAAATTGATAATCTTTATATAAAATTGTTTGGAAGAAGAGGAGAACCTTCTGGAATAGAATATTGGGAAAATGATCGTGTATATGGTTCAAGTCTTGCGAGAATTGAAGAAGGAATGAAACTTCAACCTGAATGGAAGAGAGTTTGTGAAGGTGAATGTAAACCTAACATGCCAGATGTAACTTATCTCTTTGGGCAATATTATGAGTATGACAAAGAGAATTTTATGAATAAGTATGCAGTATCTCCTTTTCCTATGTCCAATGTTGTTGGAACCGATGGTGGAGGAGGAGTGCATTCTCTTGTATGGGATATTGATTTTCCTTATCCTGGTGATTATACATTTATAGTTCAATGTGATAATGAAGGCACATTGTTTGTTGATGGAAAGAAAGAGGCATCATATAAACTAGGTTCTGGTGGAGCTGGTGGGGCTACTTTATCAGCACCAGAAAAAAATATAGTTAAAATTAAAGAAGGTTCTCATTCAGTACGATTTGACCTTGTTAATCATGTTGAAAAAAAGAAAGTTGTTAAGCAGCAAGATAATACTATTAAAACAAATACCGTAGATTTTAAATTTACAACTTCAACTCTTCATGGTGCTACTGCATCTATTGAAGAACTTGATATGAATATAGAGAAAGCATTTGGTTATGATCAAGTTAGTGAATCTTTTAATAGGTTAGTTGAATATGGAAAAGTTTATGATGTTTTATTGGGAAGTAATACTATAAGATCGCAAACTATACCTTCCAACAATAGAGATATTACATTTGATGGTCTCCATCCTGCAAATAATCCCATCACAGTTACTAGTAATCAGAAAAGACTTGCACTCAAAGATGGTGATGGAAATGATGCTAATGCTTCTTTCACTATTGATAGTGGTAATATTAAATTCTCACCTGATGGTAGAAGATTGGTTGGAGATGGTAAAGTAACTCTTACATTATCATGGAATGATAATCCCAGAACTGCTGGAGTTGCAATAGAAAAAATTATACTTGGTTCTACTAGTTGGACAAGATCTGGTAGATCTGGTGCTGAAACACATACTATTACATTAGGAAATGTATCTCAAACCATAGGTGGAGATGAGTCTGCAAATATTTCATTAAGAACAAAAGGTGAAAATGTTTTACAAGTAGAAGACATTCCACATATTTCTGCAGAAGATCAGGGTGGAGTTACTTTTGATGACATAATCCTAACAGCATCTCAGGGAAGATTTTTTGGAATAAATGGTAACAAGGCTAAGTTTGTTTTAAATGCACCCTTACCTGTTGATAGGAATTCTACACAGAATAGTGAACAGAAAAATATATTTGATACCATTAGTTTCCTTGAGAAAGCTAATCGAAAGTTATGGAAAACAAATAACTTAAGTCCCCAAGCAAGAATTGATAGTGCTAATAATTTTATTAATCGATATGGTATAAGTCCTTTTGATCCTAGCATACTAACTGACGAAAATTATCCAGGATTTCATTTTATAACATGGTCTGGTATTAGTTTCCCAGTCAGTGCTGAATATGATATTACCATAGCTGTAGATGATAATGTTAGATTAAGGATAGGTGAAGAAATTGATATTCAAAAGGATGGTTATTCTGTAAGAGGAGATGGAAGCACGAGCACGGGAACAACTGTTTATAGAAAATTTATAAACAAAGGAGTTTATAATATCACTGCAGAATTAGAACAAATACCAGGAGGAAGTTTTCGTCTCAATCCGATGGCACTCGCTATTGATATAAGAACTTTATATTCTGAAGAGGAACAACCTGTTAAAAAAAGTTGGAATGATAATCCATTTGCTATAGCTCTGAATATTGAAGCACCACCACCACCTCCACCACCAAGAGCTCTTCCTGAAGAGAGTGGTGATGAATGTCCAATGAATCCAATATGGTCTACGATGAGTGTGGGTTCAACAAAGTCGTGGTGGCCTGTAGATTATCCAACATGGAGTGGATTTTCAAATCGATTTGCTCTATCACCTCTACCACCTTTAGACACGCCTGGTAGTGATGGTGCAGGAGGAGTTTTCCAAAACACATGGACAATGAATGCTCCTTATGAAGGACTCTATACTTTGAAAGGAACTGTTGAAGATATTGGAAGAGTTGTCATTGATGGTACAGATTATACTAATCTTGGATCTACAAGTGCAGACTCCACTAATTTAGAAAAAGTTAAAATTTTTCTAGAAAAGGGTGATCATACTATTGATGTTTTTGTTGAGAATAAAAAAGATTATACTTCTCCTAAAAAATTTATTGATAAAAAAATATTTAATACTCAAGATTGGCAAAATCAAATTAAAAAAACTGGTGGTCAAACTACCAATATCGATTTTAAATTTACAACTTCAACTCTTCATGGAGCAACTGCATCCATAGGTGGTTTGGGAATCTTAATTGAAAAGTCTTTTGGAGCTGATAATAATGTCACAGAGACATTTAATCGAGCAGTTGAATATGGTAGAGTTTATGATGTTACGTTGACTAGTAATACTTTTAGAACAACTAACGCTACACCTACAAATAGAGATCTTATATTTGATGGTCTTCATCCTGCTAACAATCCAATCAATGTTACCAGTAATGGTAGAAGACTTGCTTTAAAAGATGGTGATGGAACTGATACAAATGCATCATTTACTGTTGATACTGGTAATGCTAGATTCTCTGCTGATGGGAAAACAATAGATGGAACAGGACAAGCAACATTCACTTTATCATGGAATGATAATCCTAGAACTGCTGGAGTAGCAATAGATAGAATTAGAATAGGATCAACCATTTGGAATAGAAGAGGTAGATCTGGTAATGAAACTCATACCATAGACTTAGGTGGTGGTGTGGCTAACATTGGCGATGATATGACATCTGGTATTAAGTTAAGAACTAAAGGTGAAAATGTTTTACAGATGGAGGACATACCAAATACTGATGCAGGTGGAGGTGGTGTAGGAATATTTTTTGATGACGTAATTATAACTGCAGGTCAAGGTAGATTTTTTGATATTAATGGTAATAAGTGTAAATATGTTTTACCAGAAGCAGTTAGTCTTAAAATTAATAGAGATGGTATATCATATAATGGGCCTGCTTTATATAATTACACCTTTACTGGATATGGATCATTTTTAAATAGAAGTGGAGTGTCTCCCGATTATCCTAAATTTGGTGGTGGTGAGGTAGTAAACTATGAGTGGAGTAATGTAGATTTCCCCGAAGATGGTGAGTATGATTTTCACTTTGCAAATGATGCTCATGGATCTTTATATCTCGATGGAGAAGAAATTATTAGAGGTGATTTTGATACTGAATTGGGAGTGTCTGCAAGAGATGAGGCAAATTGGAAAAAAGGAATTAAAAATAAGATAAAAGTTAATAAAGGAAAGCATGTTATAACTGTTGGGCCCACTGGCATAGATTTGGGAGAGCAATCTGGTCTAACTGATGGATTATTTAAAAAAATATCTGATGATTATTATAGAGGTCAGTCTGCATTTGATGCAAACCCAAGTGCTTTTGCTGTAAATATTTCTATACCCACTGAAGTTAAACCTGAGTTAGGAACTTCGGAGGAAAGGGAACAAAGAGGAAAATCTTGGAAACAAAATCCAACTGCTATATCAGCCGTTCTTATCCCTCCACCATGTCCAAAGAAAAGAAAAGGAAAAGGTGTTGTTGTGGATGTAGTGGTTGATGATCCTGGTGGACCATATCCAACTCCAATTACTCCAACAGATCCTGGTTATCCAGTTGTTTTAAAATTAAAAAAAGTTATTCCTGATCCTCCAGGAATTAATTACGATCCTGGTGGGGCAGGGCCTGTATTCCCTCCATATGTTGATGCACCTGATCCAGAATTATCAGATGATGGAGATCAGATAGTAATCACTCCCCCTAATGGAGCTAAATTAAAACCAATTATTGGTCCTCATGGTGGAGTAGTAGATGTAAAAATCATTGATCCAGGTCTTGGATTTACTGAGTATCCTAATATTACAATGCCATCTAAAACTGGTGTTGGAGTTAAGTTTAAACCTCAATTTGAAATAGTTAGAGATCCTCTAGAGATTGATGATGATAAATTAATACAGGTAACAGATCTTGTTGGGTTAAAACAAACTGGTTATGTAAATGGAAGAGCATACTATGGATCAGTGTTCTACAAAGAAGGTTTGGCTTATGCTGGAGTTTATGAAACTGCTGGACAATTGATACGAGTTTATGCTACACTACAAGAAAGCATAGATGCCGAGGTTACGACCACACCATCTGCTATTCAGAGACAAGGAACTGATGTTTCAAGTAATGATCCTAGACTTAATATACCTAATACCCCCGATAATTTAACATAAAATCATGGGAGCAACAGCAAGAGCTAGCAATAACAATGCTAATCAACCAAGTGCAAAGAAAAATTATGATGTAATACGTTATGGTAATAATCTTGGAGCCATTCAGTTTGGTTCTATTGATAAACCAGGTCATGTTAAGAGTGCTGTTCTCTTAGAGACAGCAGATCCAGATCATCAACTTTCCCTTGACTTTGATGGTGATAGGCAAGGATGGACATCAATCACAAGTCCAGGATGTTTTAATGTAAAGTGTGGATCACGTCCAGACATTGAAAAAAGTACAGACAAGGCAGCGATAAACTCTATGCTATTGGAGGCTGAAAATGGTGATATTACTATTAAGGCTAATAATGGTAAGATAAGATTAGAAGCAAGAGATATTGAAATAATATCTAGGCAGAATAAAAGTAATCCAGGAAATATTAAATTAGATGCATCAGATACCATAAGTCTTGACTCTAGAAAAGTTTTCTTTAATGCAAAAGTACTCTGTAAAATATGTTCTCCACAACAAGTGGATATATGTGCAAACGGTGTCTTAAGACTTTATGGATCTATGATTCGTGGTTGTAGTGATGCTAGTGCTGTTAAAGATTCAAAACAAGGCATGAAAAACTTTGTTTTACAACAACAAATTAAAGAGGGAGGTTAATAAAAATGGCATGGGGATTTGATGATTTAGTTGTAGGAGGACAGGTCATTGTAGGTACAGGTCATCCTAAATCTATAGGTATAGGACCAAAGAAAAAAATAAATGGGTCTATGTTTGCTGAAGGCCCAGTTGTGTTTGGTGATCCAACACAATATGATAATAATGAAGCAACATTGATGTTAGGACACACCGTTAATGATGACGATGCATGTGTTGAGGTTACCTCTGAAATTGGTATTTCTGGTGATCTACCTAACGTATTAAAAGTAAAAGGCAATACTATTTTTGATGGAGATGTTCTTGTTACTGGATCTGTTGATTGTTTTTCAACTGGAAATTTAGAGGAAAGACATAAAGCAGCAGATGCTTCTCCTAAATTATTTGATATGGTTCATCCTTCAAAGGGTGAGGGACATCGTTTAGCACATGCCTCGATAGAGGGCCCAGAGGTGGGAGTTTATTATAGAGGTAGATTGAGAAATAATAACGAGATAGAACTTCCGTCATACTGGAAAGATTTAGTTCATGTTGATAGTATTTCTGTTCAACTTCAACCAATCGGTGCTCATCAGGATATCATCATAAAGAGATGGGATGATGAAAAAGTTCACTTACAATCAAGAGGCCCTATTCCTATCGATTGTTTTTATCACATTTATGCTGAAAGAAAAGATGTAAACGCATTGATTGTAGAATACGAAGGCCAAACATGGAAGGATCGACCAGACATTAATGGGAAAGATCCTAAATATGCAGAGGTGATCAACACTAGGACTCGTTAAAATGGATGATGTATTTGTAGAAAAGTGTGTAGTAGACACACTTAAAAGAAGAGTTATTCTTTATTCTTCTGAGGGTGATAAAAAAACTGTAGATTGTGATACAGTTGATGAATTTATGAGAGTGTTATCTTTTGTCAGAGATACAGTCGATGAAGACATGCTAGTGTATACTGATCCACTCTGAGGGAAAATTAGCTTTTAATTCCAAAAAAGTGGGGAAAAAAATCCGTGGCTTTTTTACCTCCCATTAGTTTGGCAGAGTTTTTTTGTAATGCTAAATAATCCATAACAAGAACTATAAGTACGAATACAATGGGTCTTTCCAGATTAGATAATTTTCTAAAGTCAGCGAGGGGGACGATTCTCTATGTTAATCCTAATGATTTGGATGCAACAGATAGTATCGAGAATCAGGGAAACTCATTAACACGTCCTTTCAAAACTATTCAACGTGCGTTAATAGAATCTGCTAGATTTTCATATCAGAAAGGTTTAGAGAATGATCGTTTCGCAAAAACAACTATATTAATATATCCAGGCGATCACTTGGTTGATAACAGGCCTGGATTCATTCCAATAGGAACGAATCAATATCGGTTACGAAATGGTTCAACAACAAATAATTTACCTCCATACGATTTAACATCTAATTTTGATTTAACAACATCAGATAATGAACTTTATAAGGTAAA
>Ga0098041_1001145_pt1 | contig 10193 bp, 1 predicted proteins | sample 8_EtaG_FD_77066 | JGI IMG/M metagenome (GOLD analysis project Ga0098041, IMG submission 77066) | Marine viral communities from the Subarctic Pacific Ocean - 8_ETSP_OMZ_AT15162 metaG | ecosystem: Environmental > Aquatic > Marine > Oceanic | place: Pacific Ocean | collected 2015-01-08
AAAGACAAAACGCTATGATGGAACGTCAGATGGCTGGGCAGATAGACATGACAGAAAGAGGTGGAGCGGCTATGGTTCAATCAGCTGAAATGGGTAGACAATCTACTTTATTAGGAATTGAATATGGCGGCATGGCTGGTGCTAATGCTGGTGTTCAATCTGCTTACGCAAATCAAATGGCTGGATTCGGAGCTCAAGCAAGTATGCTTAATTCACAAGTTGGTGCCGCTGCTACGATGGTAAGTGGTGCTTTACAAGGAGCTGGTTCTGCATATGCCTCCGATAGAAAACTTAAAAAGAACATAAACAAAATTGGTGAATCACCTAATGGATTAAATATATACAGTTTTGAGTATAAAGATTCTAAATATGGTAAGGGATTATTCCAAGGTGTTATGTCAGATGAAGTACCACAAAAAGCCGTTAGCACAAAAGATGGTTATGATATGGTAGACTACAGTATGTTAGATGTAGAATTTAAACAAATATAGATATGGCAATAAATTTAAATCCAGGAGCAGATCGAACTTTAGTCGCGGCGGCTACTAAAGCGGCTATGGCTAATGTACCTAAAGATCTTAGCGGTACTTTTGAATCTATGGCTTCTGAGTATGGTAAAACCATGAGGGCTGTTGGTGAGAGTTTTGCTTCAGCAGCTAAAGAGGTTGGTAAAATTGGTGGAAGTTTAGTTAAAAAAGCTATTGAACACGGGGGCCTCATAAACAGAACAAGTAACGATCGTTATGCTATAGAGACAGAGATAGAAGTGCAAGGTCCTCAAACAGAGAAAAATGCTGGTGGTATCTCTCCACTCACGAGTGACGATGCAAAACCATTAAAAGCGACCAAAAAGACAACTATAGGTGACGAGTTGAGATCTATAAGAAAGGAGTTAAGCAGTTTGTATTTAAAAACAGACAAGAAAAGTAGAGCGAGAAAAAACGAGTTAAGAGCTCAAAGAGAACAATTTTCAAACGATATAAAAATGCTTGATGATGCTCGTAACATAACCGATGACCAGTTGAAAAGTGGTAATGTAAACTTCCAAAATACTGGAAAGCTTAATTTAGCCTTTAAACAAGGCATGAATGCTTTTGGTACAAAAACTGGTATCATTGATGAAGGTGAATTTGAAGGATATAAACTAGTACCTTCTCGTGATAAGAATGGTAAAATAGGTTTTATGTTGAAGGATAAAGAAGGAAACTTTGTTACAGGTGAGGATGAAAACGGTAATCCAATAACTGGTGGTGAAAAACCACACTTCGTGTCAGCTACAGAAACAAAAAACTTATTGGAAATGAACATGGATCAAAAAATATTAGATCCATTACAGAAAAAAATTAACGCTCAATTAAACTTTGGGAAACAAAACGTTGAGTACATGGGTAATCAACTAGTAAGCTCCTTTAGACCTGTTCTTGACAACGAGACAACACTTCGTCAACTCTCTGATGTTAGGCTTGGTGATGATACCAAAACACTAAGAGAACATGTTAATAGTGAAAGTGAGTATTCAGCTGAAATATTTGCAGGACTTAGTAGTGCTGATTTAGCTAGCATGGGTGTTACAGATGCTAATAAAGATGGTTATATTGGTGATAATCCAAACACAAAAGATAAAATTGAAACAGGTGATTTTATAGGTAGTGATGTTGCTGTTAGTAATTTCAAGAAAGTAAGAAGTGCTACTTTCGATAAAACTAATCCTAATTATGATAGTGGTTCTCATCTTAAAAGGTTAACTGAAAAACATATATATAGAGTTGGTGAAATAATGCATAGTGTTGGTAATAAATTATACACGCCACCGAAAAACAACAACAACAACAATAATTTAGGTAAATCTTATATTGACTCTGCTAAGTCTTATGTTTCTTACGAAGATCAAGACAAAAAAGTAAACCAAGCCAAGGCTGGTCAAACTCTTTATGATTGGCAAGGTTTTAAATATACTACCACTGATGGTGGTAAAACATATACGGATCCTAGTGGTCTTAACGAGCCAACCGCAGACGTGTTGAGTGGAACTAGATTCGGGTTGAGCAATAGGCTTAGTGGCATTACATTTGGTGGTGGTGGTGCCGGAGGTGGTGCGTACGATCCTTCTGATTTAGCCAAGCTTGGTGGTAGTGAAACTGATGATAAAACTTTAGTTAAAAAGTTTAAAGATAAGTATCCAGGGTTTAAATTTAATGCTACATCTTTTGATTTTGGAGACAAGGTTGAAGTAACACACAAAGAAAGCGGTACTACTATTAAAATACCTGTATCACCTACTTTTTATGATGACTTAGCTAATTTTATGAATAATCCTACAAAGAAAAAACTTAAATAAATATGGCGGACAACTATACATTAGATGGTGATAACTATACTCAAGAAGAGGTTTTAGAGGCTGCTGAAGCTAAAGGCTTAACTATAGAAAATTACATTAGTGAATATTATCCTGATGATATTACGGGAAAGACAGACGACTCCTCGCTAGAGACCCAGACGATGGAGTCAAACGTTATGGATTCAGGGTCGGGAAGTGGTTCGTCGGTATTCAGCGGGACGGGTTGGGGTAAGCCAACTACATTTGTTAATACCGGAATACAACAAGATGAAGGTAGGGGTACATTTAAAGCGGAGCAAACTTCTACTTTTGAAAACATTCCAGGTGCAACTACTATTCCCAAAATAAAAGGGTTTAAAAATATTTCAAATGAAAAGAAAGTTGATCTTTACAACAACACGCTTGGGGATGATGGCTACGGGGCTGAAGAGATTGAGATTGGGGGAGAGAAGGGCATAAGAATAACAGCTCCAAATAAACAATCCCAAGATTTTATTTTTAATGTTCCTGTTGGTTTTAGGCAAAAAGAAGATGGTAGCGTTGTTTCCGCGGGGATGATATCTTTACCATCAGACTATAAAGTTTCAACAGAGCAAGATATTGCTAATTTTATTAATCAAAATAAACTAAGCAAAGAAGACAATAGAAAGCTTGACAATAAAAGATACAAAGCACAGAGATTTTTAAACAATAATTTTGTAGAGGAGTTTAAAAATGTTATAACTGAAGAAGAATTAAACGGTATCGACGACAACGCTATAAGCCCTATTAAAGCTTTACAGGAGAAAAACCCTGTTTTATTTGATGATATTAGAAACAATATCATGGAGACGTATGAAGAAAAAACTGGTGAACCTGTTGGGTTAACTAACTACCAAGTAGAATCTTTATTTGAAGATGTTGTCGCTAGTAAAAAGAATGAACAGATATTAGCTTCTAGCAATCTACTAAAAACAATTCAAGACGACTATAAAAGTGGTGAATACAATTATTCTTGGGACGAAATGGTTGAATTCTCAACCTACACAAGTGTAAACAACTTCACGCAGCCAGAAAAAAAGCTATATACCTCGATACAGAAATATAAAAATGGGACTTTAAAAAAAATACAAGATCTTGAAAGCCATCCTAATTTTGACGAGAACAGTGATGAGTATAAGTCTTTATTAATACAACAAGAAAGTGAGTTGGGAATTATCAGGGGTAATCTAGAGAAATACCAGGGTGATGACGCTAAGTTTTACGTTGATTATAGCACTGGAAAACAGGTTGATCAAGATTTTGAAGATGTAGAAGATGCTGGTTTTGAAAAATATGATATAACAGAAGAAGTAAACAATTACGTGCAATCAATACTTGAGAATGCCGGTGGTAAAGACGATAAAAGTTTTAACGATAACTTGACGATGGCATATGAAAGAGACGCTGTAGAGAGCGCTCATTTTAATTCTCATAATCAAAATCAAACTATAGATCTTACTGTTTCTTCAGCTATGCATGCTGGGTTTAGCGATAATGAAATTGGTTTTGGAAAAAGACTTAAACGTTTAGGTTACGATCTACCTGAAATAGGTGGTTCTATAAAAGATATCCCTGTCAGTGTTATTTTAGATAATTGGGATTTGTTTAAAAACCATTTAGATGGCGCTCATCAGTCCGATGCTGACGATATCAACACTAACTATCTAGGAGAACAAATAAAGGACTGGAAGGACATAGGTGGTTATTTAAAAGCTACAAAAGACATGTCTATAAGTATGAAAGCTAGAGATAGAGCGTGGTCTCAGTTACACTTGCTAAATATAGACCCTTCTAGCTATAAAAGAGACGCTAGTTTCATGGGTGACTTATATTTAAGTGGTTTTGTAGAAGGTTTACCTTGGGCAGATGCAACTCAACAGTCAGATGCAAAAGAAAGAATTGCAAAAAACTATAGAGGCGGTGCGATGAGTGCTGATCAAATGATAACTAATTCTCAAAACTTAATAAATAAGGTTAATCAAGATTTTATCAAAGAAGGAATAGATCCAATAAAGGTAACTAAAAAACAAATTCAAAACTTTGAAAAAGGTAGAATGGAAGATCTTGCTACGTCTGCTGGTAACTTTACACCTATGGTTGGAGAGTTCTTTGTTGTTGGTAATGTAACCAACGGTTTGTTAAAAGTTAGTAAAGTCGGTCAGTATCTAAACAAAATGAAAGCAACTACTTATTTAACTAACAGTGGTAAAAGTATTTCACAAGCAACTATAGCTGCGAGAGCTGCTAAAACAGGTAAAAACACAAAACAATATATTGATGCCGCAAACAAAGCGGCTAAACTAAGAGGTGCTCCAGCAGCATTCACGTTAAATACTGGTAAAAACTGGCAAAAAGGATTGCATTTACTCACTTACAGTGCAATTGAAGAGGGTAAAATGTGGATGTTAGACCCATTGTTTGGGACTGAAATGCCTTTTGGTAGTGGTTTTGGATTTTATCTTGGTGGAACTGCTGCTAGGGGAATGTTACCTTTTAAATTCGGATCGCAAGGAAGTAAGTTTTCACAAAGATTTGGTAGGATGGTTAATCCGGTCTGGGAAAAAGTAATTAAAGGAGGTTTTGGTGGTGCTGTAGCGGCTGAGGTAGCTTTGCCGGTAGAGCAATTACTTGGGGGACACAAATCTTGGAAAAGATGGGCGGAAGAAACGTACCCAGATATGAACACTATGGAGAGAAGGTTTACTGGAAACTTAGCTTTATTTGGTACTTTTGGCTTTCAACACTTTAATAGGGCTGACGCGGCTTTTACGGTTGGACTGGGTAAGTATTATCAAAACAGATGGAATAAAAAAGCTATTGCTTTTGGGAACGCGTCAAACGCTTTTGATTCTCCAAACAGAGGTAACATTAAAGGCCAACCAAAAAAGAATACAATTACCGTAGATGGTAAAGAGTACACCAAGGAGCAAACCGATGCTAATTATCAAAAGTATCTTGAGTTATCTCATCAAGCTGGGCAATACGTTAATATTTCAGAAAAAGTACCTGAATACCAAAACCCTTACGAGCAAAAGAAAATGCTTGATGCTCAAGCTGACAAAATGAACAAAGACGCTATAGCGAAGACAGGAAAACCAGCTTTTAAGTTTATAGTAACTACGGATGGTAAAAACCATTCTGGAAAAAACCCTGATGCTTATTGGAAAGAAGGTAAAAATGGAATGTCAGAAATATACATCGACGCTAGAAAGGTAAACGACGGGCAAATACCTCATGAGGTTTATCACCATATAACTAACAAGCATTTGAAACTTAACCCAGAGCAAAACGCCGCCCTTGGAGCTAAAATACAAAATTACGTTCAAAAAGCTCTTAACAAATCTGCGAGAGCTGATTTAGATTTTATGAAGTTTATTGAAAAAAATTATGGTAAAGAGGTTTTAAGATACGATAAGGAAGGTGAAATACCAGCGAATTTAATAGAATTACTAGCTACCAACCGTGGTTATGATATCTTTGTTTCAAATAACTTGATCAGCGATATTGCTTTTGAATACAGAAAATTAACTGAAAAAATCTTTACTGGAAAAGATGGTAAATCTAGAGGTGGTTTCGCTGGTAAGTACTTACAACCAAGACTTGATTTAAAAGATGCGGCTACAGTTGTTGATTACCTAGCTAGACTTGCTAGCATGAGTAAAAAAGGTGAGTATAATCCAAACGCTATAAATAGATTAAAAGAAATGCTTAAAGACCATCGACTTGGTGAAGATGGTAAGATTTATAAAAAAGAAAAAGATGGATCTGAAACTATCGTTAGTCTTTCTTCTGAAAATATAGCAAAACAAATAAAGTTAAAAAATGCTTTAAAACCTCTTCAGGACGCTTATTTTGCAGGTAAAATGAGTAGAGAGGAGTATTACGAGAAACAAGCTGGATTAAGAGCGGCACTTGTTAGTATAAGGGACGGTGATGACACTAAAGCAAAAGAAAAACCAGAATATAAAAGAACAGTTGATGAAACCCATTCTGAAGGAAAAGAAAGAGTTAATAAAAACTTTCATCACCATAAAGATATAATTATTCCTACAGAAGGAGTTGAAAATTTAATTCCTAGTCAAAAGAAGTTAAACAGAGAGTATATCTTTGATATGGTAGAAACATATAGAGATAGAATAATTGCTGCTGCTAAAGGAAAATTTGACACTCCTACTTATGAAAACATGAGTTTAAAGGAGAAACAAGATTTTGCTTTTGAAAACACTAGAGAAGAGTTGATAAAGCATATTGAGAGATTTAACCCTGAAACCGCCGTTAAAAAAATAGATAAAACTGGGGAGATTACAGGTAAAAAAGGTGAAGAGTATTTTGATATTGATGGTTACATAAATTCATATGTTAAACTAAAAGAAGGTACAGCTACTAAAAAAGTATCTAAAGAATTTTTTGGTGAAAAACTAGGAGAAAAAGCAAATAAAATTGTTGCTGTAGAAACAATAGCTGAGGTTGACTTTAGTAAGCAGATAGTATTAAAAGATGTTCTACCACTACAGCCTGGTACTATGGAAACTGCTAAAAGCGAAATGTTAAAAGGCAAAGACATAGAGGTTTGGAAAAGATTTCTAAAAGTGCACCCTAAAATCGTATTAGACAAGGCGAGTGATATAGAAGCTTTAACACTTAAAACTATTGAAAACGTCGTTCCAGAGTTAATTCGTGACATGTACTCTTCTAAAGCTAAAATTGATGCTGTAAAAGAAGTCATAGAAAGTAAAGAGTTGTTTATCAACGAACAGGTTAAAAATGGTGAGATGACGCCTAAAAGAGCCGAAGAACTTAAAAAACAGTTAAAGAAAAGTAGAAAAGAAATACAAGCTGGTTTAATTGCAAAAACAATAGTAGATAACATTGAAGCTCACAAAGCGTCTGTGTACTCTAATGTCTCAGAGGTTTCAGGTATGTCTACTGGGCTACCTAATGTTATGATGTCAAGAAAGATGCCTAGCGGAAAGGTGGAAGATGTTTTTCTTGCTAAGCAGAAAGCAAGCACAAAGGAAGGCGTGAAAAGAGTTTCAACAAAGATGACGACAAAAACCTTTGATGAGACTGGTGTAAAAAAGAAAGGTAATACCGCTGGAAATAGACCGCAAAAAATAATAAAACTAAACAACAGACAGTTTTTAGAAAAGCTTGGTATAAAAATTGAACCAGGTGGCGAGATAAACGTAGCTGAAATGCTTGCTGACAGAAACATACTAACGTCACTAGTTCCAGCGTTGCAAAACTCTGTTAACAAGATGGTTACAATCCAACTTTTTGAGTCGCTTGCTAAGGAAATGAAGGGCGGTGCTGATATAAAAACAGTAAACAATCTTAATAGAATAATAACTAAAGCGAAGTCTGGTAAAAACTTTGATTTAGCAAGTTTTCAAATTGCATCGGAATTATATAAAAAAATTGTTAAAGAAAACCCTGATAAAGAGCCTGATGTTTGGGTTAGCATGTTTTACGCTAAGGATAGTAATTATAAAAACATGTTTCCTAAAAAGCAGTTATTAGATTATGACAAAAATCTTGACATGAGTAACCAGAAGAAACTGGTTGATATAAGCATGGAGGCTGCCAAAAGTGATAGACAGTTTGAGTTTGTTACAGATAAACACATAAGAATAAAGAAAAATTCTTTTGAAATATTTGACAGTTACGGTGGTAAAACAGTAGATAAAGAAGGTAATCCAAGAAGACCGGTAAATGAATCCTTAAAAGAATTAGCCGTAGAGCGTGACATGGATATGTCTAAGATTATTATAGATAAAACGCTTTCGGATAGAAATAAATATCATGCTGAAGAATACAACGTAATGAGGGAAACTATAGTAGAGTTTATAGATCCAGTTCTACTTGCTAAGAAAAATGTTTCGCAAGGTACTAGATATACTTTAGGGGAAGGCGTTGTTCGGCTTGGTACAAATGAGATGACCGTCAACTCAAAAGGGAAGCCAGTTCACGCTAGATTATTGGAGGAACAAGGTAAAAGGATGATAAAAGAAAACATGGCTGGTGGCGAGGGTTCTTGGGATAAGTTTGTCAAAGAAAACCCTAAATATAAAAACGTTAATATCGACGCTATGAAGGTTAACGATAACGCTGATGTGATGAAAAAGCATCACGAGTTATTGGGTACTTTGGAATATTTAAAAATAAACGAGCCAGGGGTTAAAGGTGAGAAACTTAGAATGAAATATGTTCAAGAGTTTAGAGAAAATGTTTTGGCTCAAAAAGGTTTTAAATATAGTGAAACCGCACTCGCGAATGATGCTATGTTAGAGTATTTTGTTGAAACTGTAAATAGAGTTCACAAGCACTTTGTGGATAAGGGTATGCCAGAATTTGCTTTAAACTTTACTCAACAACTTTATCAAAATCAAACAAGCGCGGGTAAAGGATTTATAAGAGGTTTAGCTACCCATAGCGCTGTTACTACTCAAAGAGCAACAAATCTACCTATTAAATTTAAAAATATTAAAGAGGTTGGTGATATTACCACTGGTCAAATGGTGGAGATTGTGTCGGAAGGATATAGAAGTGAACACGAGTTCCAAGCCGCTAACTTTGGTGGAAACATGGCTGTTAACCATGTTAAATATCATAGCTCAACTAAAGACTTTAAAGCTATGTACGATCCTATAGCTAGAAGCTTTAAGCAAACTATTATACCAAAGTATGTTCAAAAAATTATAGATAAAGATGGTAATACTAAGAGTATATTTGAAATAGAAGGTACATCTTTAGATATGAGCAGTAAGACTAACTTTCTTATAGATAGAATTGTTGCAGAAACAACCCTAGACCTAAACACTGGGAGAGATTATGCTGGTATTCTAACTAATAAAGTGGCTGCTCTTCAAATTTATAGAAACTTACAAAATATTGCTAAAAAAACAGGGGTGCTACCCTCTAAAGGTATAAGTAAGCACCAAATGATTGAAAATGCTAGAACTCTTGACAAAGCTATAGAATTAGCGAGGAAGAAAAAAGAAGCTAGAGGCATGTCTACTTGGGATTTTGATGACACTTTAGCTACAACTAAATCTGGTGTAAGAGCAACTATACCAAACCCTAGTGGTAAACCAAAGCCAAATAGAAAGGTTATATTTTTAGCTGGTGGAGCTGGTAGTGGTAAGGGTAATGTTATTAAAAAATTAAACCTAGAGAAACAAGGCTTTAAAATAGTTAACTCTGATATATCTTTAGAATGGTTAAAGAAAAACAACGGTTTACCAGAGAACATGAATGATCTTACTAAAGAACAAAGAAGTAAGTTAGGTTCTTTACAACACCAAGCTAGAGGTATAGCGAAAAGAAAAATGATGAAGTACAAGGGTAATGCTGACGGCGTTGTGGTTGATGGTACTGGTGGTTCTATTAAGTCTATGGAAAAGCTAGTTAACGAGTTCAAAGAAAAAGGGTATGATGTTAGTATGTTATTTGTTGAGACTTCTTTACAGACTGCCTTGGCTAGAAATCAAGCTAGGGCAGAAAGATCTTTATTAGATAAAATCGTAGAAAAGAATCATGAAGCTGTTCAAGGAAACAAGAAGGGATTTGTAAAGATGTTTGGCGAAAGATTTATGGAGGTTAAAACTGATAATCTCAAACAAACAGATGCAATGCCAAAAGACTTGGTTGCCAAAATGAATGACTTCGTTAGTGGTTATGAAAAGATAAGATTAGATGCAGAGCAATTCGCAACTGAAGGGCAAAGAATATTAGACAGGGGTGGTGAGTTTGATTTTTCGGAATTTAATGTTGTTACAGGTGGGGAGAAAGGACCATTCTTTCAAAAAGCTTTAGATAGAGCTAAAAAGTTTGG
>Ga0098041_1001152_pt1 | contig 10164 bp, 13 predicted proteins | sample 8_EtaG_FD_77066 | JGI IMG/M metagenome (GOLD analysis project Ga0098041, IMG submission 77066) | Marine viral communities from the Subarctic Pacific Ocean - 8_ETSP_OMZ_AT15162 metaG | ecosystem: Environmental > Aquatic > Marine > Oceanic | place: Pacific Ocean | collected 2015-01-08
CAGAGAAGAAAATCATACAGATCGCACATACGGCGGAATTAGCGGTAGGCTTTGGTCGTAAGGTAAGAAACTTAGTAGGGTCAGAAGACTTTAAAAATGTATTCCCTGATGTAGCCTTACAGTCTGACCCTAAAGCTGCTGGACGTTGGAATACAAATAAAGGCGGTGAATACTTTGCGATAGGTGTTGGCGGTGCGGTTACTGGTAAAGGTGCGGATGTTTTAATTATAGACGACCCGCATTCAGAGCAAGAAGGACAGAGTGGAGACCCTTCTGTATTTGATAGAGTATACGAATACTATACTTCAGGACCAAGACAGCGTTTACAACCCGGCGGGTCAATCGTTATTGTTATGACACGTTGGCACAAAAGAGACTTAACAGGTCAAATACTTAAAGCACAGGAAAGCAGAGCCGGTGTTGATGATTGGGAGGTTATAGAGTTTCCAGCAATACTTCCTTCAGGTAAAAGCTTGTGGCAAGAGTTTTGGGATATAAAAGAATTAGAAAAACTGAAAGCAGAACTACCGGTATCTAAATGGTCTGCTCAGTATCAACAAGACCCTACTTCTGAAGAGGGTGCTATTGTTAAAAGAGAGTGGTGGAAGAATTGGGAATATAATCAACCGCCTCCTTGTGAGTTTATAATACAGTCTTGGGACACGGCTTTCTTAAAGACTCAAAGAGCAGACTTTTCAGCTTGCACTACTTGGGGAGTTTTTTATAACGAAAGTGAAGGCACCGGAGTTGTAGAGCCAAACGTAATACTATTAGATGCTTTTAAAGATCGTATGGAGTTTCCTGAACTTAAAAAGAAAGCATTTGATCATTGGAAAGAATGGCAACCTGACGCATTTATAGTAGAGGGTAAAGCTGCTGGTATGCCGTTAATCTTTGAACTAAGACAAATGGGTATACCGGTTTCAGAATACACTCCTAGTAGGGGTAATGATAAGATAGCAAGAGTTAACGCTGTAGCTGATCTATTTGCATCAGGTATAGTATGGGCACCAGAGAAAAGATTCTCTGAGGAAGTTATAGAAGAGTTCGCAGCTTTTCCTAGTGGAGAGCACGATGACTTGGTAGATGCTTCAACGCAAGCGTTGTTAAGATTTCGCCAAGGTGGGTTTGTTCCTTTATACTCGGATGAAGAAGATGAAGAGTTTATAGGAACAAGGGCAGATTATTATTAAGGAGCACACATGAGTTTTTGGGCAAAAATATCTTCTTTCTTTGAAAGAAAAACAGTAGAAAAAGCTGACAGCATAACTGATAAAGTTAATAAGGAAGCTAAAGCTATAGAAAAACTTTTAACTGAAAGTAAAGAAGCAGTTAAAGCAAGAGAAACAAAACAAACAAAACCTGTTAGGGCTAGAACTAAAACAGGAAAATTTGTAGCTGATGATAAGTCTACAGAAGATGTTAATGAAGCTTGGGTAGGTGGAAAAGCACCTAAAAAAACAAGCAACAAGAAACCCAAAGTTATTAGAAAGAAAAAATCTAGGTAAATAAATGGCAGACAATCCGTTAAAAACACCTGAAGCTATAGTGGAGAGTAGTCCATTAGAAATTTTGGTCACTAATCCTGAAGAAGTAGCTATAGAAACAGAAGATGGAGGTCTGCTTATAGACTTTGACCCTGATGCTGTGGACTTTACAGATGATTTTAATGATAACTTAGCAGAGTTTATGGAAGATTCTAGCCTAGATGAGTTGGCATCTGAGTTAGTATCTAACTATTTAAGTGATAAAGAGTCTAGGTCAGATTGGGAAGAGACCTATGTTAAGGGTTTAGATCAATTAGGGCTTAAAATTGAAGATAGAACTACACCTTGGGATGGTGCGTGTGGTGTTTTTCACCCATTATTAACAGAAGCTGTTGTTAGATTTCAGGCACAAGCTATAACTGAAGTATTTCCCCCTAAAGGACCAGTAAGAACACAGGTAGTAGGAAGTATAACAAGGGAAAAAGAACAACAAGCAGCCCGTGTTAAAGACTATTTGAACTATCTTTTGACGGATAGAATGACTGAATATCGTACAGAAACAGAAAAGTTACTGTTTAACCTGCCATTAGCAGGTTCTGCTTTCAGAAAAGTCTATTTTGATCCCAATATGAATAGACCTTGCTCTATGTTTGTACCTGCTGAAGACTTTGTAGTGAGTTATGGTGCTGCTGATCTAACAACTTGCGAACGTGCTACGCACATTATGAAGAAAACTCCTAACGAAGTTAGGAAATTACAGGTTAATGGCTTTTATAGAGACATAGAATTAGATGAACCTTCTGAAAATTTAAGCGATATACAGGAAAAATACAATAAATTGACTGGTGACAGCACCAGTTATGACTATGACAACAGACATACGTTGTTAGAAATGATGGTAGACCTTGATTTAGAGGAATTTCCTGATTTAAAAGACGGTATGCCTACAGGAATAGCACTACCTTATATAGTTACGATTGATTTCTCATCTCGTAAAATACTTTCTATAAGAAGAAATTGGTATGAGCAAGATGAACAGAAGATGTCTCGACAACATTTTGTTCATTACCAATATTTACCGGGATTAGGATTTTATGGATTTGGTTTAATTCACCTAATAGGCGGTATTGCTAAGTCTGCAACAAGCTTGTTAAGACAATTAGTAGATGCAGGTACACTTTCTAACCTTCCGGGTGGTTTAAAGTCCAGAGGACTACGAATTAAAGGCGATGATACGCCAATTATGCCGGGTGAGTTCAGAGATGTAGACGTTCCGGGCGGTGCTATACGAGATAATATAACTTTTTTACCATATAAAGAGCCTTCAGGCGTTTTATATCAATTATTAGACAATTTAGTTGAAGAAGGGCGTAGATTTGCGTCTGTAGCAGACATGAAAGTGGCTGATATGAACAATCAAGCCCCTGTAGGGACAACTTTAGCTATCTTAGAGCGTTCTATGAAGGTTATGGGGTCTGTTCAAGCTAGAATACACGCTTCTATGAAGAAAGAATTAAGAATTCTTTCAGGAATCATAAGAGATTTTGGTCCAACTGAATATCCTTACCAAACAGAAGGACAAGAACTGCTTCCTAGTGACTTTGATGATGAAGTAGACGTAATACCGGTATCTGATCCTAATGCTTCTACTACGGCACAAAGGATTATGCAGTATCAAGCAGCTTTACAGCTAGCTCAACAGTCTCCGCAAATGTATAACATGGCAGAACTGCACAGACAGATGTTAGAAACACTGGGTATACGTGATCCAGAAAGCATAGTACCGCTAGATGAAGATATAGAGCCTACTAATCCTGTATCTGAAAACATGAATATGCTTAATGAGAAACCAGTTAAAGCGTTTATGTATCAAGATCACGAAGCCCATATAGCTACACACATGGCTATGGCTGACGATCCTAAGATAAGGAAGATGATTGGTCAGAGCAAGAATGCTAATGCTATATTAGGAGCATTTACAGAACACGTAACAGAACACATTGCTTTCCAATACAGGAAAGAAATAGAAGAACAACTCGGTGTGCCTCTTCCACCACCTGATGAGCCACTACCTGAAGACATAGAATTGCGTTTGTCTCAGTTAGTATCTGAAGCGGCACAGCGAGTCCTACACAAAGATATTGCTGAAGAAAGACAGAAAGAAGTTCAAGAGAAACTTAAAGACCCTGTTATTCAGCAACGTGATAGAGAATTAGATATTAGAGAAGCACAAGTTAAAGCTAAGATGCAAACAGATGCACAGAAAATTGTTGCAGATTTACAGAAATCTACAATAACTGCTGGTACTGAGTTAGAGCGATTAGCTTCACAAGAAAGAATAACAAGTGCTAATATTGCAGCTAGGCTTGCTACAGACGAAGCAGAAATAAGCAGCAAGGAGAAAATAGAAGGTGCAAAGATCGGTGAAAAGATTGCATCTGACATTCTAAATAAAGATAAATGAGCAGCGAAATAATAATGGATAACTTTCCTGATGCACTACGTAAGATGATCAGAGAGCAGATGAATGATCATACTGATGTTATGGCAGGAGGAAGTTGTAAAGACTACGGTGAATATAGATATATGGCTGGGGTCATAGCAGGTTTAGCTTTAGCTGAACGTGATTTACTTGATCTATTAGAGAGAGCAGACGAAACATCATAAGGATGCAAAGGTCGCAGGTCCTTTACCTGTGCAATAAAAATAAAATATGAAAGCAGTAGAAGAAGTGAAAGATTCTGAAGCACCCGAAAAAGAAGAATCTACAGCGAAACAATTACCAGAACCCTCTGGTTATCGAATATTAATAGCATTACCTGAAGCAGAAGAAAAAACAGAAGGTGGAATAATTAAAGCCTCCTCTTATGTAGAAAGAGAATCTGTTGGTTCTATATGTGGATTTGTAATGAAATTAGGTCCAGATGCCTATCAAGACAAGCAACGGTTTCCAAACGGTGCTTATTGCAAAGAAGGCGATTGGATAATAATGCGTTCTTATACCGGAACTAGATTTTTAGTACACGGCAAAGAATTTAGATTAATAAACGATGACAGCGTTGAAGCCGTTGTTGAAGACCCAAGAGGAGTGGTGAAAGCATGAGTACAAACGAAGAGTTTGCAGAAGAGCAATTTGAAGCTATTGAAGAAACAACTGAAGAATTAGTACAAGAAGAGTCTCACAGTAAAGAAGAGAAGTTTCTAGGTATTAAAAATACAGTAGTTTCTGAAGATGCTTCCGAAGAGTTTGATGTTGAAATTGTAGACGACAGACCAGAGGCTGATAGAAAAACACCTCGTTCTGACGAACAAAAACAAGCAGATCAAGCTGAAATAGAACAAGAAATAGATGGCGTTGATGAACGTGTTAAAAAACGTATTAACAAATTAAAATACGAATTTCACGAAGAAAGACGTGCTAAAGAAGCAGCAGAAAAATTAAGAGAAGAGTCTGTTAATTTTGCTAAACAACAAGCTGAAGAAAATAGAAGATTATCAGCTTTAGTACAACGTGGCGAAAGTGCGTTGATGCAACAAGTTAAAGCAAAGGCTGAAGCACAACTTGATCAAGCCAAAAGAAATCACATGGCTGCACATGAGTCAGGTGATACAGAACAAATAACTAATGCAACTAATGATATGTTGAAGGCTCAACAAGAATTAAAAGTTGCAGAGGATCATTTGGCGGTTGAAAGAGCAAGAGCACAACAGGCTCCTCAACAGGTTGCACAACAACCAATGACTCAACAACAACCAATACCACAACAGGCACCTACCATAGACCCGAAAGCAGTTGCTTGGTTGAAAAACAATTCGTGGTTTGGTTCAGATGATCAAAAAGAAATGACTGCTTTGGCGTATGGAATACACGAAACTTTAGTAACTAAAGAAGGTGTATCGCCACAGTCTGATAAGTATTATGAGGAAGTGGACAAGCGTATGCGAGTTCGTTTCCCTGATTATTTCGGGGTGGAATCAACTGAAGAAGGCAACGAAGTTGCTGAAACTGCGACACCCAGAAGTACACAATCGGTAGTAGCACCATCAAATCGAAACAATGGTAGCAAACCCCGCAAAGTGCAGTTAACTTCAACTCAAGTCGCTCTCGCAAAGCGTCTTGGGATTAGTCCAGAAAGATATGCTAAAGAACTCATTAAGGAGAAAATTTAATGTCTGATATATATGATAACGACACAGAAAAATCTACAGAGGATTCTGTAGTCGATAAGCGTGCACCTAGAGAAGTAGATGAAAGAAAAGACGATACTCGTCCAGATGATGCTTTTGTTCCTCAATCCCTTTTACCACAACCTGAACCGCAAGACGGTTGGGTTTTTAGATGGGTTAGAACTTCAATACTAGGGGAGTCCGACAACATAAACGTTTCAACACGTTTTCGTGAAGGTTGGGAACCCGTTAAGGCTGAAGATCATCCCGAATTAAAAATTCAATCTGACTATGGATCACAGTTTGCGGCTAAAGGAAACATTGAAATTGGCGGTTTACTATTATGTAAAGCACCAGAAAAAACAATGCGACAAAGAGCCAAATACTATGAGGATATGGCACAGCAACAAATGGAAGGTGTTGATAGAAATTATCTACGAGAAAATGACCCTCGTATGCCTTTATTAAGAACAGAAAGAACTACGAAGGTTAAATTTGGTGGCAATAATTAAGTAATTAATTATGCTTTATTTAATTTAATCGGAGAGAAAATTATGTCTTCAACGGCAACTCCTATGGGTGCAGAGCCTATCGGTACTCTTAGTGCAAGCGGTTCCTTTACAGGAAAAGTTAGACACTTAAGTATCGCTAGTAACTATGGCACCGCTATATTCTACGGAGACTTTGTAAAAACAGTCGCTGCTGGAACTATAGAAAAAGATACAGGAACTACTTCATTAACACCTACAGGTGTATTTATGGGTTGTTCTTATACTGATCCGACTACAAATCAACCTACATATTCGCAACATTATCCAGCTTCTACGGTTGCTAGTGATATTAAAGCTTATGTGTTAGATGATCCTAATGTATTAATGAAAATGCAAGGGGATGCTTCTTTGGCTCAAACAGCTATAGGTAATAATGTAGCGATTGTTCAGACCGCAGGTTCAACGAGCATTGGACGTAGTAAAAACGCTGTCGATAGTTCAACTATTGCTGCTACTACTGCTACGCTTCCACTTAGAATCATCGACTTTGTTGATGGTCCTGATAGCTCAGTTGGTGATTCTTTTACAGATGTTATCGTTAAATTTAACGCAGGGCATCAATACGACAACACCACAGGTGTTTAAAGGGAGTATATAAATGGCTATTTCAAGAGCACAAATGCTCAAAGAGCTGCTTCCGGGATTGAATGCACTCTTTGGCGATGAATACACGTCTTATGACGATGAGCACGCTGCTATCTACGAAACTGAAAACTCAGATCGTTCCTTCGAGGAAGAGGTGAAGTTAAGTGGATTTGATGCTGCTCCTGTTAAGAATGAAGGTTCTGCAATCAGTTATGATTCAGCACAAGAAACTTACACAGCACGTTATAATCACGAAACTATAGCTATGGGCTTTAGTATCACAGAAGAAGCAATGGAAGATAATCTTTATGATTCTCTTTCAGCTAGATACACAAAAGCACTAGCTAGGGCTATGTCTTACACTAAACAGGTAAAAGCTGTAAATCCATTAAACAATGGTTTTACAAACTCTTTTCAATCTGGTGACGGAGTAAATTTATTTACTGCATCAGGTGACGGAGTTACTGGCGGTGACGGACACCCCTTGGTTGATGGCGGTAAAAATAATAACCGTCCTGCAACAGCGACTGACCTTAACGAAACTTCATTAGAGAATGCAGTAATTGATATTGCTGGATTTAAAGATGAACGTGGACTTTTAGTTGCTGCTAAACCAAGACGTTTGATTATTCCATCAGCGTTACAATTTACTGCTACAAGACTCTTAGAGACTCAAGGCAGAGTTGGAACTTCTGACAATGACATCAACGCACTAAGAAATAATGGAGCGATACCAGAAGGATATTTTGTTAATCACTATTTAACAGATTCCAATGCTTTCTTCATTATTACTGATGTTCCTAATGGAATGAAACACTTCCAAAGAACAGCTTTAGAAACTTCTATGGACGGTGACTTTGACACCGGAAATGTTCGTTATAAAGCGAGAGAGCGTTACTCATTTGGAGTAAGTGACTACATGGGAATCTACGGATCACCGGGTAGTAGCTAAGATAAAATGGGCGATAGTTAATTCTATCGCCCTTTTTTTCGTTTTTAATCTAGGGTTTTATTTAATCTATCGACTGACCTAGCAGACTCGCCAAGACGATAGACTATTAAGGAGACTTAATTATGGCAAAATCAACATTTTCAGGACCGGTTAGATCACTAGCTGGTTTTATTTCAGCAGGTAATGCAACAGTAGTTAGCTTAACAGCAGACACTACACTCACAGTAGCAACACACTCAGGTAAGATTCTTACTTGTAATGATGCTGATGGTAAATTTACTTTACCTTCAATCGTTGCAACTGCTCCGGGTAGGGACGATGATCCTAATCAAACTAACAACTTGGGTGCTTCTTTTACTTTTGTAATAGAAACAGCAGCTACTGATTTAGATATTTTAACTGACGGAACAGATAAGTTCGTTGGTGGACTCTATATGGGTAAGAGCGATGCAGCAGGTAAAACATTTTTCTCAGGTGCTAGTAATGATGTTATAACTTTAAATGGTACTACCAAAGGCGGAATAGTTGGAACAATCATTAGAGTTACAGCAATAGCTTCAGCCAAGTATGCAGTAGAAGGTATTAACCTTGCTTCCGGTACTGTAGTAACTCCATTTGCTGACGCTTAAGGAGGTCTATAATGGCTGATGCAGTAACATCTCAGACCATAGAAGACGGTGGCAAGAATTTAATTGTCAAGATAACTAATATTAGTGACGGAACAGGTGAATCTGCTGTCGCTAAAATTGATGTATCTGCTTTAAATTCAAATCCAACAACAGGTGCGGCTTGTAGCCGTGTCTCAATCCAACGTATCTGGTTTAGTAATATAGGCATGGGATTCAAATTGTTTTGGAAAGCAAGTTCTAATCAATTTATATTTGAAGCACCTGCTGACTGGACAGATACATGGGATTTTTCTATGGGTAATGAAGGTAAATCAGGAATACCAAACAACGCAGGTAGTGGAGTTAATGGAGACTTAGTGTTAACAACAGTAGGTCACACCGATGGCGATACTTATAGTGCAGTTATTTGGGCACATAAACACTATTAACGGAGAAAAGTATGAAAGGTACTAAAGGCGGAGCAAAAAAGAAAAACATGATGGCTATGGCTGGCGGCAAAAGAACTAAAGGCAAAGCTATGATGAAAGGCGGTAAATCCGTCAAAGGTAAAGCTATGATGAAAGGCGGTAAATCCGTCAAAGGTAAAGCTATGATGAAAAAAATGGCTGGTGGTAAAAACACTAAAGGTAAATCCAAAATGAAAGGACCAATGATGTTTCAAGATTTGGTCAAGAAAAAATTTGGCGGCAGGGTGTAAATGGCAACTAGCGGTTTAGCTACATTCAATCCAGACTTTACAGAACTAGCAGAAGAAGCCTATGACTTGGCAGGAGTAGAAATGCGTTCTGGGTATCATTTAAGGAGTGCTAGACGCTCCTTAAATACCATGTTTCTTGAGTGGGCTAATCGTGGTATAAATTTATGGAAAGTAGAAAGCGGAACACAGGCTTTGACAGCAGGAACTGCTACATATACTTTGCCTTCTGATACTATTGATTTAATAGAATATTCTATTAGAACAAATTCAGGCAATACAAGCACACAAACTGATACACGTTTGAATCGTATTTCGGTTTCTACTTACGCTGATATACCAAATAAACTATCGCAAGGTTTACCGATACAAATTTATATAGATAGACAACAGGCAGCACCTGTTGTTAATTTATATCCAATACCTGATGATGCTGAAACATATACATTGTTTTATTACAGGATTGCAAGGATAGAAGACGTAGGGAGTCCGGGATCAAATACTTTGGATTTACCTGCTAGATTTTTGCCTTGTGCTACTGCTGGACTAGCTTATTATTTATCTATTAAGCATTCAGGACAAGCAGACAGAGTTTTAGCATTAAAATCTATGTATGAAGAACAATGGCAACTTGCTGCGGCAGAAGATAGAGAAAAAGCATCTGTTAGATTTGTTCCCTTTGTTGGTAGAAACTAATGGGCAATTTTGCTTCCGGAAAAAAATCTATTGCTTATTGCGATCGTTGTAGTTTTGAATATCCCTACAATGATTTAAAGTTTGAAATATACAATCAAAAACGTACAGGTTTTAGAGTTTGTGATCAATGTTTTGATGAAGATCAACCACAATTACAGTTAGGTAAATATTCTACAGATGATCCTCAAGCATTAAGGGACCCTAGACCAGATAGAGGTTTAGCAGCAAGCAGAAGATTTTCAGCTTTTAATCCTATAGGCGGTGGTATAACAGAGTTAGGTTCATCTACTTTAGGTTTAGATATGTTTGGTAAAGTAGGTAAGCTTACAGTCACAACGAGTTAATTATGACATACGCAGAATTAAAATCAGCAATACAAGATTATCTACAAAACTCAGAAACA
>Ga0098041_1001153_pt1 | contig 10164 bp, 5 predicted proteins | sample 8_EtaG_FD_77066 | JGI IMG/M metagenome (GOLD analysis project Ga0098041, IMG submission 77066) | Marine viral communities from the Subarctic Pacific Ocean - 8_ETSP_OMZ_AT15162 metaG | ecosystem: Environmental > Aquatic > Marine > Oceanic | place: Pacific Ocean | collected 2015-01-08
AAAATAGAAGAATTAACTCAAATTTTAAGAGGTAAATCGAAACAAATAAAACACTAGTACATGCCAGAAATTAAGCATAACTTTACCGGTGGTAAGATGAATAAGGATCTTGACGAGAGACTTGTTCCAAATGGAGAATATACGGACGCAATGAATATACAGGTTTCAACTTCAGAAGGATCTGATGTTGGTACTGTACAAAATATATTAGGTAACATAAAAATGGGTAGTTACTCTGTTGACCAGGCTGTTAGTGGAGGTGTTGTTATCTGCTCTATAGCTGACGAAAAAAATGATAAATTATATTACTTTGTTTGGACACCTACCGCGGATTATATACTTGAATATTCTAGGGGATCATCTGCTCCAGTACCGGTGTTTGTAGACACAAACAAAGATACGTTAAAGTTTCGTGAAAATATAATTATAACTGGTGTAAACATTATTGACGATATGTTGTTTTGGACTGACAACAATACTGAGCCTAAAAAAATAAATATTACACGTTGTAAAGAAGGAACTCCTAATATTACAACTCACACTAAGTTAATAAACGACAGTCAAGGTTTAACCAATATAGATATAGAAGAGAAACACATAACAGTTATTAGAAAAGCACCAAGAAAACCACTAGACATGGTGGTTAAATCCTCTCGAGATCCTGAAAAAATATACACAGGTGTTATAACCGTTTCTTCTGATGAAAATTACGATAATTCTTTTACAAAGCCAGCTGGCATGTATAATTTTAGTAATCTTACAACTGAAGAAGGTAGCAACACGTTTGAAATAGAAATTACAAGAGGTATAAGACAAGGTTCGGTGATTGATCCTATACAGCTTATTAACGAGCAAGGAGGTCTTGATGGTTGGCATGTTACCCCCAGTTATCCAAACAATAATCCACCGAACGCTTTTAACAATATAAAAGAAGGCACAAAAATTGTTTTTAAACCTTTTGATGAAAACGGTGATCCACCTGGATTACCCGTTACAGATTATGTTATAAAGGGTGTTGTTGAAGATAAGTGGCCAGCTGGTGGAGCAAATCCACTTTATACTACGAGTGGAGACGTGATAAAGGTTAAAGCTATATCTATAGACGGTTTTCCTCCCGTGCCTACTGATGACAACGTCAGGTTAGATTATGTTGTTGACCTGTTTGACGAAGAAGAAAAATTATTTGAATTTAAATTTCCAAGGTTTTCTTATAGATATAAATTTGAAGATGGAGAGTATTCTCCATTTGCTCCGTTTACACAAGTTGCTTTTCTACCAGGTTCGTTTGATTACCATCCTAGAAAAGGATATAATCTAGGTATGACTAATAGAGCTTACGAAATAGAGTTAAGCAGAATTGTGACATCACAAACACCTAAAGACGTTGTAGCGGTTGATATTTTATTTAAAGACGAAACCTCCCCGATTATATATGTAGTGGACACAATACGCCCGGATGAATACGCTTCAATTGGCGCTCTTAACAAGTGGAATTCACTCCTTGGTGATTGGAGAAACAACGTAGCATCTATACCTTACTTGATTACTAAAGAATCTATACAAAGCGTAGTACCATCTAATCAATTGTTACGCCCTTGGGATAACCTTCCAAGAAAAGCGTTGGCTCAAGATGTGACGGGTAACAGAATTGTATACGCTAATTATTTACAAAACTATAACCTTAAAACAGAATTACAGGAAAAATACGTACCTAATTTTACGGTTAAATTCAACCACACAGATACAACTATTGGTGACAACTACTTTAAAGAGGACGGTCTAAAAACAGTTTACGAGCGTTTCACTAGTTCTAACACTGCTAAATCCATTAAATCACTTAGAGAATATCAATTAGGTGTAGTTTTTACAGACAAGTATGGTAGAGAAACTCCAGTTATATCTAGTAACCAAGCCGCTAAAACGCTTGAGAAAGATATGGCTGACAAAGCAAACTCAATAAAAGTTATGCTTAATGATTTTGCCAGTAAACCTGAAGGATTAACGCATCTCAAATTCTACGTAAAGGAAACATCGGGAGAATATTACAACATGGCTATGGATCGTTTTTACGATGCTGAAGATGGTAACGTTTGGCTAGCATTCCCTTCTTCTGATAGAGACAAGATAGATATTGATACATTTTTAATACTTAAAAAAGGATCTGACCAAGATACGCTAGTATCAGCTACAGCTAGGTATAAAGTTATAGCGATAGAAAACGAGGCGCCAGATTTTATAAAAACAACTGTATTACCAGCGGCATCAGAAAAACATAGATTTAATACGAGCAGTGATTTATTCACAGACGCTGCGTTGAATATTCCTGTTATAGGTGCAGAAGAATTTAAAATGAGTTTTAATCCATGGAGCTCTGGACCAGGTAGAAACCTTGACAAAGTTACTGATGCTCAGTTGTATATTGATTTTTCAAAAAGCGATCAGTTTTCTAATAGATATAGAATAACATCAATAACCCACGACGATCCGCTTGATGGCACTACCCCTACTACGACTAAGTTTTATTCAGTACAGATAAAAGGACGATTAGGTGACGATGTAAACTTTATAACAAACGATCCAACCGGTGCTACTTCTAATGTTATTGAAGATGGAGTTACAGTTAACATATACAAGTATAAAGTAGAAAACAAACCACAATTTGATGGTAGATTTTTTGTTAAAATTTATGAAGATGAAACTTTTAAATCAAATATTGGGGAGAGCTTTATAGATGGGTTAGATTTTAGAATTTTAGCGCAGAAAAAAGTGTATTTAATGAAAGGGTTTGACGACCACACCGACTTACACTGGAAAGATACTGACAAAATGCTTACTGAAAGTACTGGTCTATTTGCAAGTACTCTAACCTCGAATTATGCTCATACTTATTGGTGGAACGGTGACACGCCACAAACTAATCGTCATAATTATGGATATTATCTAATTGATGAGTTTGCTTCTATGGCTACTTATTTTAGAAAATATAGAAAAGACAATAGTTCTGCTAAAAACTACGATAACGCATATCCTAATACGGTTTCGGCGAACTCGGTGTCCCTAACAACTTGGTATGATATATCTTCTTCTAGTAAACCTGACATTAGACAATTAACTCCTGGTAATCAAAATGACGCAAACGTGGTTGAATATCCAGAAGGTTCTTACTGGAAAGATAATCCTGATTGGAAAAAAGAGTACGGTGGTTACAATACTAACGGATACACAGCTAGATGGATTTCTTATCTTCCAACAAACGATAGTAATCCAAATCAAGGTAGATCAGCTGAAAGTAGAAATGTTCTTGGTGACGATCCAATTGATACTGATGTGTGGTTTATAGACGCGGGGCCTGCTGTAGCATACAGAACAACTGATGGTTTGTGGTGGGCTGGTTTAGAGCCAAATTCACTTTCTGACCAAGGTGTAGCATGGGCTACTAACTATACAGCCGACGAAACTGGATATGAAAATCGCATTACTAACCCAGGTGGTTTTGAGGATCAAAAAGGATTGAGAACTGTTGGTGTTGATCGATGGAGTATGCAGCTTTCTTATGGTGGTATATTTGGTTCTTTAAACGACGTGTCAACACCGGATTTCTTTAATATTGGTGGATTTGCAGGAAGTGGGTCAACTATAAACAGTTATTATGCTTCTAATCCTAAAAATACTACTTTTGTACAAGCTGTAGATAGTGGAGCGCGGTTTAGATGGAAAGAAGATCCAACAGGAACAATCTACACGCTAAGTACTAGTATATCACAAAAAAGATTGCTTAGACATAGCACTAGGCGAAATAGTACTGTTAGTATAGATAATAATTTTTCCGCTACTTCACCTTTTTTCACCAACTCCGCAAACACTGGTGCCGGAGCAACAAGTATGGCAGAAGATTTATCTTTTAATTTTACTAGTGGATTTGATTTAAGAAACATTACTCCAAAATTAGTTTGGGACCCCGTTCAGGCTGGTAAAATAACTGGTGGTCGTAGAATCGAGTTAATAGCAGCTAACAATGCTGGTGGTACATCTGGTACTAATACTAACACCTGCACTGGTAATAATCCAGTAAATAATGATTTATCAATATTTGTACCAACTTTAACAGATGCTGGAAATGATTTTGACACAATTCACGTAGGTATGGCTTTATATAGGTACACATCGTTTTTACTAAACGCAAACGGAGGAAGCTTAGAAAAAGTTACTCATAGTGATAATTTGGGAAGTACTTCGGAATCTTATTTAGTTGTTAGAGAGATAGTTCAAATGGCTACTGGTTATGAATTAAAGTTGGGTGGGTACACTCGTCAGCTTGAGCAAACTGAGCACGATTTATCAACAAACCAGCTTCAACCAGAGTTAGGTTCAAATTTACAATTTGTACAAGTTGGTATGAATGGTTATAGTCACAACTCTGAGTTTAACATAAACACAATTGGAAGAGCTCATCAAGGTGGATGCGTAGGTGCTGTTGGTTATACACTAGAGTTTGTTAAAGCAATTGACCCAGAACCTATACTTTCAGAAACCCGGCTATATGGGAAACAGAGCCCAAAGAAATTAAAGACTTAGATGTATATTACGAAGCTAGTCCAACTATACCTATGAAAATAGACGCTTCTAATGTTTACGATGCTGTTCCAGTTGGATCTGTAATATACGAAGATACAACTCCCCCTGGTAAACCTTTTTTAGTTATTGATCATGACAACGCAAGTGGAATAATTGTAGTAGACGCAGATGGATCTACACCCTACAGTGGTTATAGTCAGTTAAACGCAGGTAACACTGTTGTTATAGCAAGACCTGATGGTTTAATTTTTACCACAACAGTAGATTCTAGACTTTTATTTATACTTGGTGGTAATCGTTACTCAACAATTATTTTAGATGAAGATTTATACACTCGAGAATTTACAATACCTTATCACAACTGTTACTCGTTTGGAAATGGAGTAGAATCAAATAGAATTAGAGATAATTTTAACTTACCGTTTATTACTAACGGAGTTAGAGTATCTACAACTTTAGAAGAGGAATATAAAGAAGAAAGAAGAAAGTATGGTTTAATATATTCTGGTATTTATAATTCAACTGGAGGTATAAATAATTTAAATCAGTTTATTCAAGCTGAGAAAATTACAAAAGATATAAACCCTATATACGGTAGTATTCAAAAACTTCATTCAAGAGATACTGATTTAGTTACTCTTTGTGAAGATAAAGTTTTAAGAATACTAGCAAATAAAGACGCTGTATTTAATGCTGATGGAAATACAAATTTAACAGCTACGCAAAACGTACTTGGACAAACAGTACCTTTTTCAGGTGAATATGGAATATCAACAAATCCAGAATCATTTGCATCGGAAGCTTATAGGGCTTATTTTACCGATAGAGTTAGAGGCGCTGTGATGAGATTATCAAAAGATGGATTAACTTCTATATCTAATCATGGTATGAAAGATTGGTTTAAAGATAATTTAAAGTTAAATAATACAGCTTTTGGAAGTTATGACGATAAAAAGGAGGAATATAATTTAACTTTATCAAACAGAGTTACTCAATCAGTACTAGCTTTAGCTCGTAGCAAAGGACCTGGGCAGCCTTACACAGGTACTAAACAACTTGAAACAACTTCAATAGATATTTTTAATTTTTATAACATAGGTGATCCTATATATGCCAATGGTATACCAGCGGGAACGACTGTTTTAGGTAAAAATAATGTAGGTGGTGGTATTTTTAGGATTACATTAAGCAACAATGTAGACCACACTTTGTTAGGTAGTTTCTTCTCGTATGGTGATCCGTCGTTCCCAAGCGTTGCTTGGAACATGACGTTGTTAGGTGGTTTAACTTTTAATAATACAATTTCATTTAAAGAAAATGTAAAAGGATGGGTTAGCTTTAAATCATTTTTACCTGAAAACGCTTTAAGTATGGGTAATGATTACTATACTTTCAAAAACGGAAACTTATGGAGACATCACTCGGAACATCCGTCAACTAATAGAAATACGTTCTATGATCCTAAGGATTTTTTTGATAGAAATAATTATACAAATTCTTCTGTTGAAGTTGTGTTAAACGACTTACCAAGTAGTATAAAAGACTTTCATACGCTAAACTACGAAGGTAGCCAGTCAAAGATACATAAATTTGTAAATACAACTGATGGTACTTTACACGCTTCAGATCCATATCAACCAACAACTACTTATACCGACCAAAGCTATTACAACTTAACCGATAAAAATGGTTGGTATGTTGATGGTGTATATACAGACAAAGAAGAGGGTTATATTAAAGAGTTTTTAGAAAAAGAAGGTAAGTGGTATAATAACATAAATAGAACAATAGATATTAGTTTAGAAAAAGCAGATACTGGTGACTTTACTTTCCAAGGAATTGGAGTGGTGGAAATCGCAGGTTGTACCAATCCTACAGCCACTAACTATGACGCAAACGCAACTGTAGATGATGGTACTTGTATTCTACCTGCGCCAGTTGATCTTGGATTGGGAATTGTTAGCGGTGGCAGGATTGTTACTTCAGGTTGCATGGACCCATCAGCAAACAATTACGACCCAAATGCAACTATTGATGATGGTTCATGTACTTATGATGTGTTTGGATGTACGAACCCGTTGGCTACTAACTATGACGCAAACGCAACTGTAGATGATGGTAGCTGTCTTATCGCTAATAATAATGGTCAAGCTGGCACAGCTCCACCCCCTGATAATAGTGGTGATGGTGGTGGAGGCAGCTTTAGGCTTGGTAACCCCGATAATGATGATGATAATAATGATGATGATGATGAGTCAGAAATCATAAACTTAGCAACACCTAGAGGAGGAGGTGGTGGAACTACATATTAAATAATTATACAATGCAAACAATAGCCCTTTCAGTTAAAAATTTAAACGTTTCACTTCAAGTTGGTGACGCTATTTATGCCGCGCCAACCACTATTAAGTCAAATGCAGTTGACCAACAAACAGCAACTAATTCTGAGCCTGTTACTGGTGCTGCACATCTTGTTGGTATACTACGCCGAATATCCACAAGCGGTAATGCAACAATTTTAAATGTTGACGACACTCCTTTTGCTCCTCTTGCCCGCGTAGCTGGGCCTGGTGATTTTTTAATGTTTTCTAAATACGATCAAACAGACGGGGACGTTAATGGATATTATGCTAAAGCAAATTTTATGAATGATTCTAGGAAAAAAGCAGAATTGTTCGCGGTTAGTAGTGAAATTGTAATAAATAGTAAATAATTATGGCGTACGGAGATAAAAAAGAAGTTTTTGTAAAAGAAAAGAGCGGAATCAAAGCTCCAGCGGGCTTTCATTACATGCCTAATGGTAGATTAATGTCTGACGCTGATCATATAGCTTTGTATGGGTATATAGAAAAGAAAATTACATCTTTTGAATTTGATACTAAAGACTTGCTTAATGAAGGCGAAACAAGAGATTTTAGAGTAAAAGCAGATAAAGGCGCTGTATTTAGTCTTGAAATATACGACAACACCGGTAAGTATTATAACTTTTATACAAACATTTGGTCGACTACAAAAGCTATGTTGAGTAAAAAAAGTATAAACGGAGTATATAGTGGCACTATTAACTTTAATGCGCTTCCTGATTCATCATTAAAAACATATACCGTAAACTTATATGCTGAAACTGTTTATAATATTAAAACATTCCACAATGATTATATTGAAATAAGAAACGATGACAATAGTATCAACATAAATAAATCCACTGGTTCTAGTTCTAATGTATTAACAAAAATAATATACCAAGATGCTTTAAAAACTTTAAAGTTATCTTGTGTAGCTCCATCTCTTTACACCAAAAGCACTAACACTGTGGCTGCTACTACGAGTGGTACTAACAGGATAACCATAGACGATGGAGATGGTAGTTCTAACATAGCAACAAATCCACGAGTTGTTCAAGTTGGTGATAAAGTAACGGAAACAGGTATAGCCTCGAGTCTTCACGCTTTGGTTACCAAGATCAACCCAGACGGGGATAATACTAACGAAATAGAGATTAATATTAGTGATAGTGTTACTAATAATGAAACAATTACATTTACCCCACCGTTTAACGGTATGACGCCTCATGATACTGATAGTGATGCGGGGGCTTTTTCATCAACTATATCTTCAGGAAATGACACTGTAATTACTTTCGGTATTGGTATTAGTGCTCTTGCCGGAAGAAATTTTAATGTTTTAAGAGTTCCTACTACTGATGACTTGTGTGCTTATACAACTGTTACTTTTGGATCATCAGCTTTAGCTATTGAGGGCGAAAATACTAGTAGCTCCAGTGTTTTTTATAGATGGCCAGTTACAAATATAGCAAACTTAAAACAAGGAATGCAATTAGATCCTATAAGAACCAATCGGAGCATAACTACGCCCGCCTCAATATCTGATTACAGAGCAACCTCAACACAAGAGGTTTTAGTAGAGGGAGAGTATAATAATTATATTAATAACACTATTGTTGAAGATGTATTTGTGCCCGCTGTAGATGCTTATGGAAACAATGTTACTGCTGTTGATAGAAATGGTAGAATAACTGCTCAAGCAGGTAATATAGTGTTCAACGTGCAACAAGCTGACGCTTTGAAGTCAGACTCTGGAGTTCGAATATTCGCACATGGACAAAAAGGTATAGAAGATTTAACGGGTGTTAAGGTTGAGCTAAACATAACAAGCATGGCTTACAGCGGTAGTACAAACCCGGTTAGAGCAGCTGCATCAACAACAACAAGTGGAGCTGTTGGTAATAGTACAACTATAGGTCTAGCAGATGTTGGAGCTGTTAGTCAAGGAATGACGGTGAGCGGAGTTGGTATAAATGCGGCTGTAGCAAACCCTACTGTGGTGTCAAAATCAACTAATGATGGTGCTGGTAATATAGTGGTTAGCTCAGCGCAAACTTTAGAAAGTGGACAGACATTGTTTTTTAACGGTGGAGCGGATGTAATATCAATGAGAGGTACTTTAAAAGTATCTAACATGGCAATTAACGATGTTAATATATTCTTTGACGTCGAAAGGTTCCTAACTGCAGTCTAGGTAAAAAAATAGCTAAAACTGTGATTATAAATAACAAATAAATAAATATGGCAAGAGGTAGAAAAGTAAGTCCCGCAAAGTTTTTAGGAGCAGCAATAGGTGTTGTTGGTGGGGTTGCAAATATTATAGGTGGAAATCAAGCAGGTAAAGCAGCTAGAAGGCAGCAAAGAATAGCTCAAGCTGAATTAAACAAACAAAGAAAGGCTTTTGAAGGTTTAGATACTAGCAATTTAATGGCTGATGTCACAAATCCGTATGCTAACATACAGACTAATTACGAAAACGTATATGAAGATTTAACTGTAAACCAACAGCAAGCTCAATTCCAAGCTCAACAAGGAGCTCAACAAAGATCTGATATATTAGAAACTATGCGTGGTGCTGCTGGAGGTTCTGGTATAGCTGCCTTAGCACAATCAATGGCTAATCAAGGGCAATTAGCAGCTCAACAACAATCTGCTTCAATAGGACAACAAGAAGCAAGAAATCAAGCTTTAATGGCTCAAGGTGCTGGAGCAGAGCAAATGGCCGAAGCTAAAGCTCAACAAACTATAGCTATGGGAGAGCAACAAGCCGAAGCTGCTAGATTACAAGGCGCTACTGCAGCTAGAGGTTTAGAATATCAAAAAACACAAGGTTTAATGGGATTAGCGTCTGGACAATTACAAGCGGCAAATGCGGCTAAAGCAGCTGCTGATGCTCAAAGATCAGCTGGTATTAGTGGAATAGTTGGAGGAGTTGCAAGTGGATTAGCAGGTGGTTTACTAGGTGGGATTGGTGATAAAATTAGTGGTAAATTAGGTAAAGTATTCGACAATACTAAGCTTGGTAAGTGGGCGGCATCATAATAAAATAAATAAAAATGGCAAAAACACAAGTTAATATAGGAATGTTTGAAAGAGCAGGGCGCGCGTCAGGACAAGCAAGTTTGTCTGAGGCGGGTTATAAAGCTCCTTATGATTATTCTAAAGGATTTACAGATTCAATGAAGAGAGCTTCTGAAGCAACTGCTGCTGCAAAGAAAACAGCTGACTTGTTAAAGAAAAATCC
>Ga0098041_1001158_pt1 | contig 10153 bp, 14 predicted proteins | sample 8_EtaG_FD_77066 | JGI IMG/M metagenome (GOLD analysis project Ga0098041, IMG submission 77066) | Marine viral communities from the Subarctic Pacific Ocean - 8_ETSP_OMZ_AT15162 metaG | ecosystem: Environmental > Aquatic > Marine > Oceanic | place: Pacific Ocean | collected 2015-01-08
TGTCTATCAAACTCAGCTATGCTCATTGCAGCAATCTCCTTTTCAGACCATATCTTTTCGCTTTTAGGTTCTACACTTGTTGTTTTGGTAGATACCATATCGGCAGCAGATTTAGTCTGTTTAGAAGATGACTTTTTCTTTTCAAGGACTGTCATACCTATATCATTTTTAAATAAATCTAAAGCTCTAGTAGCTAAATCAGCATCATCTGGATTATTATAAATCCAATCTTTTATTGATTGAGGTTGCTCATTAGCCCAGTCATGGAAACTCTCACTGTTTTTAATTTCTTGAAAATCAGGATGTTTCTCTTGTAACCTTTTTACAGCTTCTTGTTGTACAATTTCTGTTTCTCTTTGTTGAAGCTTACTAAGACGTTCTTCTAAAAGTTTTGCCTTAGATTCGCTTTGTAAATGAGCTACAGTTTCTACAACTTCATACACTTCTGGATAAGAATTTTTAAAATCTTCAAGTTCTTCTTCAGTTTTAGGAGCAGTATATTCTGTCTTATTAGCTGAAGCTTCTTCTAATAACTCTTGATTTTTAGTTCTTAAAGAAGTAACCGTTTTATCGTGATGTCTTTTTAAGTCATCATATCGTTTTTTGTAGTCTGGTTTTTTATAAGGCTCATCCTTATTAGCTTCCAGATTATCTACTTCAACATTACCAGCTTGTTCTGCTTTGTTAACATCACCAGATTTAAATAATTTATTTTTTTCTGATGGTTCTTCAAAGAACAACTCGTCTGACGAATGAAATGGTTCATCTTCACCAGTGTGCCAAGATTTTTTTAAATTATAAGGATTTGGCTGTTCCTCGTTTAAGACTTCTTCAGTCATTTTCTATCCTCCTACTCAGGGCTTAATCTACAAGGTAGCTCTATGTCGACTAGAGGGCTTGTTTGTAAAGGTAGCCTTTCGGTGTTTATTAAAAGATAAAGGCTTGATTTCTCAAGGTAGCTTTATCGCTATTTAGCTTCTAACGTGTGGTCTTCCAGAAAGCATAGATTTTTTAATCTCGCTATCAACGTCTGATTTCTCAAACAAACGAGACATTTCTTCTTTCATCATTCCACCGTCTTGGGCTGGTTGCCTTTCATCTGCAGCAGCTTCAGCTTCTTTCATCATTGACATTAAATTGTCAGCTCCGATTTCTTCTACAGCTTTAGCAGTAAAGACAAATTCTCCATCCGACAACCTTGCGGGTATCGAGTCAGAGACTTCCGTGCCCGGACCTTCAACAGGTCCAGAGCCTGAAAATTCTTGAGCTACATCCATTACTTTTTCAAAAAGTGAATTTAACTCTTCGTTATTATTTAATTCTTCTTGTAGTGTTTCTTGTTCTTCTTCTGATAATGCTTCTTTCATTACAAAGTCAGTAAAGTTATTTTCCATATCTTCATCAGACTCCATTTCCATTTCAACATCTTGCATATCTTCTAAATCATCAGCTAATAAAGAACCACCTTCTGCTTTTACTAATCTAGTATTATCACCTAAATCATCTAAATACATTTCACCAAATGTTTCAAAAGCTTCATCATCAAAAAGCTCTGATAAATATTTAGCTTTTCCACCTTTTTCAGATTTAGAAATTTCAAGCAGTTCTCTTATTGCAACAGCTTCTCTCATTTCTTTAGGGTTTAAATCTAGTTTATTTATATCTATTCCATCTGGTCCAAGTTTAGCAAACATACTTAAATCTGAAAATTTTTCATCGTTTTGTTTTAAAAAACTTAACATTTGTTTAGCATCATTAGACGATAAATCATCTCCTGCTCCTTTTGGCAAATCTTTAGAAACAGTTTTAGGTACTGTTTTTAACAGTTTTACTAAACCTGCCATACTGTATTGTTGTCTTTCTTTTTTTAACATAGTTTTATCCTTCTTGTTTTCTATTTAAAATTTCTTTAACCCTCTCCGGCAACGTCTCTAAGAGTGCCAGTGAAGTTATCCTCCCCTGCAACCGGTACATTTCCTGTTCCGATGTTGCCACCGCCAGTGCCTGTAATTCCAACATCTTGCGGTCCTTGAGGTACTCCACCAATACCTCCCATACCTCCGGGTTGTTGACCACCGGGTTGAGCTTCCTCGCTTGTGTTTTGTCCAGCATTTTGCATTCCTATAATTTGTGCCATCATAGCTGCTTCCTCTGGGTCATTCAGAATTTCATCTGGGTCGAGGTCTAAGCTATAGGCAAGTTCACTAATTAATTTAGAAACTTTAACAAATGGTGCAATAGTTGGATTTTGTGCAGTTTGTAAGAACATTGTAAGTCTTTGACTTCTAACTTCTTTTTGCATCAAACTATTTGTACCAGTTGCTTTAACTTCTAAATCACCTACAACATCAAGTGTATCATCTAAGAACTGCATGTTCCACTGAAAATATGCTTCACCTAATGGTTTTAATAAAAAGTCATCAAGATTTTTAACAACTGTTTTAATATTTAAACTAGCAGCTCCTAGTAACATTGACATACCTGAAGCAGTTCGTGTCATACTTTGTACTCCAGTTTGTCCATGCGAATAACTAGGTAAACCAGTTTGTTCGTCTGCAAGTTGTCTAAACCTATCAAACATCATCATGTTTTCAGGTGCTGTGTTAGGAAACTTTAAACCATATATAGATTGACCGGGCATTCCTGCTTGTCTTCTAAATATTTTGCCGGGGTATATTTCCATATTTTGTCCACCGACTAAGGCTGACTCATCAACATCAAATACTAATGAACCAGCTAATGCTAAATTATCAATAGCCATTCGAGCGTGACCATTCATAATTTGTTGAGAATCATCCATATTCTCAGCAACTCCTATACCAAAGAAATTATATGGATTTCTTTCGTAAGGAAAAGCATGGTAAGGTATACGGTAAGGAGTAAATGGATTTATTACTGCTCGTAGTAATTTATTACCACATATCCATGCGTTAATTTGTACTTCGTCTAAATCGTCAACACTTTCATCTAGTTCAATGCCAACTTGTCTAGCATATTGAGCATCCATAATACCCCAATATTCTAAGACTTCAAAGTTTTCAGAGTAATCCTCTCCTCTATAGTCATCTTTTAACTGACTTTCAAAATCTTTTTCAATATAGTTAGGACCATCTTGTATACATTCTCTAATTATATTTTCATCAAAATAAGGCATATTTCTTAACTGCCTTAATTGACTGCGATTCATTTTGTGTCTATGTATTATATATTCACATTCTGCTATGTTAGTAGCTGCAGGGTCTGGGTAAAAATCCCAACAACTTACAAACTCAATTCTAGGTACTCTAACTTCAACTGGAGAATAACTTCTTTCATCTCCTGCAACTTCCCATTTATGTAATTTTTTGTTAAAGTTAAAAGGTCCTTTTATAATTCCAGTTCCTAATAAAGCTGATTCAAGTAAAGCATTTCTTATTTCTGATGACCCATTAGATTCTTCTATTTGGTCATGTACCAATTTTTCCATTCTTCTTGCAGCTTTTTGTGCTGGAGATATTTCTGGTATTTGTGGTAAAGGACTTGTTCCTTCTTGTAGCATATCCATGCTTTTAAGTTTATTATCTAAAGTGTCTTCAAACATTCCAGAACCAATAGTAGCTCCTGCTTTTAGAACTTGTCCGTCTCCTGAATAGCCGTAATCTAAACGGTTACCATCTACATCTTCTATTATAGATTCAGCTTGATTACCTATAGTTGTTCCTGTTTCTAAACCCGGTGTAGGATTTTGTAAATCAAGATAAGCGTTTTCTTTTTCTCCTTCAGGAACATCTGTTTCTTGAATACCTATAGGAAACTTGCCTGTACCAAAAATAACATCTACTAATTGACCAAAAGCAGCTAGTACTTTTGTTTTAGTTATTTTAACAAATATTCTAGATTTTTCAGATTCTCTAAATTTTACAGATTTAGAATATAAACCTCTGTAATTTTCATGTGCTTTTAACCAACGAGTTTCTTCAGAGTTTCTAGCTTCTTCTGCTAATGTAAATCTACCATTAATAATACCTACTAAATTTAATACTTGCTCTTCTTCAAGAGTTAAAGCTTTACCAGATTCACCTTCTACTTCTTCGTAGATATTATCTGCATTTAAAAATGTATTTTCTTCTGCCATTTACTAATATCCAAATGTTGAGTCAGCAGGTTTAAACATATCTCTTTTAAAACCCCTGAGTCTTTCTAATGTATTTTCCATTCTTGGTCTGCCCATTATCATATAACGTAAAGCATCGTAAGCGTGGTCTGAAGCATTAGTATCAACATCTTCAGGATTAGTTTTTGACAAAGGTATACCTTGTAATTCTCTAACTAAGTTAGGACATGTATTAAATATCTGTAACTTAGGTCTACCATTTTCTCTAACCTTCAAATACTCATGTATTTGAATTTTACCTTGAACACGGTTTTTATCAGCTCTTCTTAATTTATGACCAGCTTTCAATAAAGATTCTCCAACTGTAGGACCTGTTGTACCAGTCTTTGCCCACGCTGCAGTATCTAAAACACCATTTACAGAGAAAGGGTCTACTATCTCCATATCAGTTATTATAGAAGCTAATTCCTCCCCTGTCAAGCCTTTTTTGTATAATTCTCTATAAATTATCAAAGTATTGTCGTTTATGTCTATAGTTCCCCATAAACAACAACTTTCAGAAGCATAACCATAGTCAATACCTTTTGTTCTTTCCCAAGGCAAAGGTATTTCAAACGGTGGAATTACATGTACATCTGGGTCAAATTCTACAAACGCAGCACCTTCAGCAACATCCCAATTACCTTCTAGTAGTTGTTTTCTTTGTATAGGCGGTAAAGACTCTAGCATTTTTTCATAAATGCCATCTCTAGATAAATAAGGATTATCGTTTAAATTTGCTGGTATAAATTTTCTAGTTAAGCCATCTTTACCCATAAAACTTGTATTAGGCTCGTCTGGTTCTATGTAGCGTTTTTTCACCCAATGAGAGCCGACACCACCGGGGTTAGCCGTACAACGTAAGTATGTTTGTATTTCTGGGTCAGTTGTTCTTAAACGAGAAGCTAAATAATTCCAACTAAATTCAGTAGGTAAGTGGGTTATCTCGTCAAAACCAATCCAAGAGTATGCTTGTCCTTGGTAACGATAAACGTCTGCATCTCTTTCTAAGAAACCAAATTCTACTTTAGCTCCTGAAGGAAAAGTCCAAATTTTTTCTACTTCTTTAAACCTTGCTCCGGGAAATGCTTGAGGATATAGTTCTCTAGATTTATCTATTAATTCTCTAAGTTCAGGCATAGACCTTCTAAGTATTAACGCTCGATGAGCTTTTCGATGAGCATAACGGAGGGGGTCTACTAACATTGCGTAAGACTTTCCCCCTCCAGCTGCTCCCCCATAGAGTACATCTTTTTCTCCAGCAGCTAAAAAAAATGTTTGAGGTCCTTCGTTTGGAGAAAATACAACATTAGCATGTTGTAATTCTTCTTGAAGTGTTGTAGTTGTTTTTGCTAATTCTTCTTCTGTAACTACTTTAGAAGCTTTTTTATTTGTTACTTTATTTAAAAGTTCTTTTTCTTCTTTTATTTTATTTTCTTGATAGGCTATTTTCTTTTTGACAGATTTTATTTCTTTTTCTTTTTTCTTTAGATTAAGTTTTCTTTTATGGGCTGTGCCTTTTTTATTAGGATGATAGTCAGGGTATTGAGTTTCTAGTTTTTTTAACAAAGCTATATGAGAAAACTTTCTATTTGTTTCTTCAGTTATCAACTCTGCTGCTTGACGTAAGGAGTATGCTTTATTAATAACAAGCTTACAATACTTATCAAGTATTTCTAGTTCTTTTTCTATAGGCTCTAACCATCCATCTATTTCACTTAGTTTGTAACCAAATGGAATAGTAGATGATGTTCTTTTTGTATAGCCTTCAGGTATTTTAGCCAAAATAATTTTTTAAATGTTCGTAATAACTTTTTACTTTAGCTTTCTTTTCAGGGTTTTTATCTAAATAAATTACTGAGCCAATAGCACAAATAATTATTATTAATGTAATAATATCCATTATTTTCCTCCTAGTTTATATTTATATTCAAATTTTATAATATCTTTATCAGATAAATAACCGTCTTGATATGGAGCTTTTGTAAAACTAAATTTATGTTTTTTAGTATCTATATTAAAACTTGTTTTATTTGGTGATGTTTTTATAAAAATATTTTTATTTTTAGTCTTTACACCTCCTTTAAGTTGATAATTATGTAAACCTTGGTTATTAGCAACTAAATTAGTTAGTGACCCGTAAGTAGTAACATTGCCACCATTACTATATTTTTGTCTTTTCATTTTACTCCTTTATTAAAAATTTTATCCCAGTTACTTTCGTACTGTGTTCTTGATACTTTTATAGGTCTTGGTCTTGAACCTTTACCAATCCTACCACCATTTTTTTTGTTAGTCATTAAAACTGGTTTTTCATTACTACCTATTTGAGCCATTTTAATTTTCAGTTAGTATGTTGTTTATAAGTTGTATTTCTTTTTCTGTTAGTTTTACCATTTTACCTTATCAGCCCAATATGCTGCTGACATCTTTCCTTTCTTAATGTTTTTTGCATGACGAGCTTTAAAAGATTTACGTTTAGCTTTCATTTTAGCAGATTCACCAGCTTTAGGTTTACCTGCAGTCTTAGCTCCTTTTTGTCCAAAACGAATTGTTTTTATTTTGTCACCTTCTTTAGCAACAACTATATGAGACTTTTTAGGATGATTAGGAGTTCTTTTAGGTTTATTATAACCTGATACTCCAGCTTTAGCAAGTCTTGAATCTTTTTTACTCATCGTTTTTTACCTTTATGCAAACCATGTTTAGCATGTTGTTTGCCTTTTTTAGTTGCTGCTCTTTTCTTTTTATTAGCTGCTGTTAATTTTTTTCTTCCTGCTGAAGTAGATTTAAGTTTTTTTATAGTAGCTGCAGGAGCGTATACCTCTCCAGTCTCTGAAGATTTTTTACCACTTGGAGTTCTCCATTTTTGTTTAGTCCAACGCTTAAGACTTTTTTGAGATTTTTTTAGTGCCATTATTATTTATACCCACCACCGGCAGCTTTATATTGTTTTGCTAACATTTGAGCTTTTCGTGCGGACCATTGCCCTGCTCGACCACCTTTGCTGCCGGCTTTAATTTTATTAAATAACCTTTTACGCATAGTAGGTTTTGTATAGTTACCTGCTTTATTTACGGTACTTTTCTTTTTCTTTGCTGCCATTAGTGTAACACCCTGTCTTTGTTTTGTAAATCTTCTTCTAAATAGTGCATTAAGCCATTGTCTACCATTAATTCAACAAACTCTCCTATGACTATTAAGTTATTTGCTTTAGCTGCTTCTTCAGCTTCTTCTAAATTCTCAGCAACTATATTAGGTCCTGCATACTTTTTTCCTTGTTCTTCCATCTCAGTCAGAAATATCTTCATAGCTTCCTTCTATTGTAGTATGTTTTTCTGGTAGTATAAATAAACCACCTTGAACATTATGGTTAACATTTAAGTGTTCTTTTTTAGAAACACCTACTCTATCAAGCAATGTTTGAGCTGCCTGTAGTTTTACATTAGCTTGAGGAATAGCTGCCTTACCATCCATAATTTCTACGAGCTTAAAGGCAGCTTTAGGAGCTTCTTTTGCGAGTATGCTTCCGGCTAAATCTACTATTTCTTCTTTTAAACTATTTATGACTTGGTAGTGATTTCCGGCATATCCCGCAAGTTCAGCTGCTAACTTTAAATCCCCTTTAGTTTCTATAAGGTTATTAAGAAAACTTTGTTGTTTTTCTGTTAAGTTTCTTTTATTATTGTTAGTTATTAAGGACATGTGTATTATTATAAGAGTTATTTTTAGTATTGTCAAATATTTTTCTTGACAAAAAGTAAATATGTATCTATAATAAGATTTATCGACCCCCCCGGTAAATACCTACAATACCTCGTAGTTCTTATATAGACCCGACCAACCCTGTTTAACAACTCAAAATCCTGTAAAATGTATGGGAATGTGCATATATACTATAGGGGTGGGGGGTGGCTCTGGCGTACCCCTAGCGTCTACGTAAGACTTTAAAAGTCTTTAGAGTCCTAGCAAAAATTCACCAAGTATTTACAAAGTAAATCCTGGTGTAGCTAATTAACATTTTCAAGTCTTCCTAGACTTGTGTAGTAATTAAAACTACAACCCTAAAGGGTTAACTAGAATTTCCAGTCCTAACAAATATAACAAGCTATCTAAGCCCTATAAATAGGGCAGTAGATACCAACATATATCTTTGGGGGTTTTAGGGTCTCAGAAGGGCTAGAATTAGCTAATAGACCACACGAAACTATACAGTTCTACGCATGGTTTTACAGGGTCTATGGAAAAGTTGGGATACCCAGAGATTTTGAGGTAGTTATCTTTAGATAAAAAAAAGGGCAATCCGAAGACCACCCTTTTGAAACTCTGAAAGAGTTTTTACATGGAAGCATACTCCCAATCGTCTAAGGCTTCATCTGAAATGACGTAGTCATCCTCATGTAAAGCTACCGACTCAATGATAAACATTACATCTTCGATGTCTTGGTCATCAAAATCCCCAGTAGGTCTACCCATAGAATCATAGGTTTCAACCCGCCATTCTTCGCGGAAAGGTTTCTCGGTGGTCACTACTTCGTAGCCATTGTCAAAACGATAACGATTAACGTAGACGTTAATGTTAGTTTCTAAGTCCGCCACTTGACTTACTTCGTAAGGTTCTAAGTTTTTCATATTTACTCCTAAAGTAAAGGCATTTGGTCGTATCTAGATACTACCAAACAAGTTGATTTTATTAGGTCTAAATCTGCATTAAATACAAAACCTATGGTTTTAGGAAAGCCTTCGTCTTCGTACTCTTCGTATTCAAGACCATAGGTCTGAAGCGTGAAAGAGTGATTATCGCTTTTCTTTTTTGCAAAGCAAACCCTATATCCATTCCTGAAATTAAACGTGAAAGAAGGTAAACCTTCCACGTCATAATCACAATTAATGGATTTGACCGCTTCATCATTATTGATAAAATCAATTATGATTTCCGCTAGATTTATAAATTTTAACATATTTACTCCTAAATTTATTATTAAATTTAAGGGCGAAATCGAAATTGACTCCGCCCCACCAATCAAGCTTTAGCTTGTTTTGTAAGCCTTAATAGCCTTCGTGATTACCGCTGGAACAGATTTCATCTGTAAGTACGCAGTAATTTCTCCAGATTTCAGACCAGCTTTGCTGTTCATTTTGTTCAACAAATAACCTCTGAAAGAGCCAAACTTCATGTCTTTTGGACATTTTTTCAGTTTACTGAAGTGAGTACAAACAGCAATCACTTGCTTGTATGAAGCTTTAGCTTGAGGATTGAAGTCTGCTTTAGCAGTAGTTGTAGTTGTTTTGCTCATATTTAATCTCCGATTAAGTGCGGGTTTTGGCGGAATTGCCGAGCCCTAAAAAGCCTTTACATAGTAATACGGATTTCAAAAAGCTGTCAAGTTCTTTTTCAGTACGCATAATGCAAAAAAAAAGTAGAACTCCATTTTCAGACCCCCCAAAATCATCAAAAATGCCAATTTCTGCCCTTATAAATTTAACGTGTTAAATTCTGAAAAGTTGAGACCCCCAGAATTTCAAAGTTTTACGTAAAGCTTTATATGTATGTGTGCTTACATATGCGTGTGTGTGTACGTGTGTGTGTGTCTACACGTTACTATTAGGGGGAAGACCTGATAGGAGTATGCTTTTTTTACACACATATAAGATTTAATTAATAACTATATCGCACACGTTTTGTGCTTGACTTGTTGGTTGCCGACTGCTTCAATGTTCGGACATTCCAACCAATCGGAGATAAATATGAAACTTTTAGACTTTGTAGATAGCGTAAAGAGTTCTTATAAAGGTAAAAATGAAACTATAAATTTTTATTTTATGAGAAGTCAATTAGCTAATTTGTGGTGGACAGTTAGAGAAAATGATTACGACATAGCTAAACATACTATGTTCCATTTACAAAACATACATCATTCTGACGATTTTAAAAGAATAGTTGCTTATTATTGGTATCATTTTATTGTTCCTTCATATCAAACAAGTGATTTTATGAAAGATAAAAAAGCTTTTTATAAA
>Ga0098041_1001162_pt1 | contig 10120 bp, 2 predicted proteins | sample 8_EtaG_FD_77066 | JGI IMG/M metagenome (GOLD analysis project Ga0098041, IMG submission 77066) | Marine viral communities from the Subarctic Pacific Ocean - 8_ETSP_OMZ_AT15162 metaG | ecosystem: Environmental > Aquatic > Marine > Oceanic | place: Pacific Ocean | collected 2015-01-08
AAGGTTGTCCGTCAGGCCTCATTCCTGTATTAACCATTCTCTCCAACTCCATCTCAAGCCCCTTTCCTGTTCTAACATTAAAAGCTCCTGACATTGTATAACACATAATAGCTGTTAAACCAAATTTCTGTATCATTTCATCCTTAGTCTCCCCAAAAGTTAGATTCCAAGTTTTTTCCCAATCTTTATTTGTTTTGCTTAAATTTTCTACAAATTCACCTGAGTATTCTGCTAACATCTCTGCACTACCCCCAGCAAACGTTCTTCCCGCCCAATAAGTTGTTGTTGTTAGTTTAGGGGCAGCTTTATAAGCAGCTAACAATCTAGTAGCAATTCTACCCCCTGTAAATAAATTAGAAAGAGTTCCTTGAACAAAACCCTCAGCACCACCCATTCTCCAAGTAACATCATTTCCTGATGTCATTTCAAAAGAAGCCGCACCAACTACAGTTTCTTTAAATACATTTGTACTAAATCTACCTACTTTTGTTGAGTTTATTATTTTTTTATATTTTTCAACTTGCTTAAAAGCATCCGAAGCTTTATCAAGTTTGTTAAAAGCACTTAAAGACACTTTCCTAGTAGCCAATAATTCTGCAATTATAGTAACTAACATTCCTGTTGTGGCACCACCAGACTGAGACCATGAAAATTCCGCTTCAGCTATCATATCTGGAGTTCTTGGAACATCCGCCCCCATAAGAACATAACCTATTTCTTCTTTTTTTTCTGTATAATCACGACCTGTAACAGATTCAGACCCACCTACAGAATTAATAATTTTACCCAAGCCGCTAACAATCGTAGTTCCCGCTTCTTCTAAAAATAATCCCGTCCCTGTTCTTTCACTATACCCTGCTGTTGGATCATAATTGTAAGCTAGTACATTACCTACAGCAACCATGCTATGCCAATTACTTTGATAATCATTTACAAATTGTTCTGATTGTTCATACATAAATTGTAAATCTTCTTTACTATAATCCTTTCCAAAAAACAGACTTAAATTAGTAGCAAAGTTGTTTTTTACAGGCATAAAACTACCATAAGCGTCCATGTCGTGTTTTATAACCCTTCCTGTATATCGCCTTGAAAAATAAGTTGCATTAGCATCTGAAATTGTTGCTTTGTTAAGAGGGTCTTTTACTATAGGCCCCCAAGATTCAGGTAAATCTTGCTGAAGGCTATCTGTTAAATAAGGATTATCTTTGCTATAAGTAATTTGATCATAATAATTATCTGACTTTCCTCGTCTTATTGGACCATCAGAACTTACATAAACCTGTGTTAACATTTCATTTAATGGAATTTTTTTTCCACTAGGCAGTGTCACAATGTGATTATCGTGCATCCAATTAAAATGACTATGTTTTCCATTTAATAAAAAAAGATTATCTTCTAGTTTATTTTTAGCTGTTTCTTGACCTGAAGACTGAACCTCATTATCCCAAAAGTTTTTAAATTGTAATTCTAAACTTTCAATATTTTTTTCAACCTGCATAGACACCTGAACATCTCCTGGGGGTGCTTCCCCTGGATTTACCATCGTCCCTGTGTTTATATTAAATAATTTATTTTCAACATCAACTTTTTTGCTTTTTATACTATTGTATTCTTCCCTATTTCTTGATCTTTTTTTCTCTAAATTTAAAAGTTGTTGTTCATATTCTTTTTCTGTTATATCTTCGTTTTCAACCTTAACTTTAAGATTCTCTATTTCATCAGTTATATATTCATAAGCAGAGTTTAACTTAAATAAAGTTTGGGCATCTACAGTTCTTCCAGTCCAACCACCATTAATATAATCTTCTCCAGAATGACCTAACGCACTAGAACTAATATTTTCAAATATTAATTTTTGATACATGTATCTAAAGTCCTTAACTTGTTTTTTAAATTTAAAATTAGAATTATAAAGATCTTCAGGAATTTCTTGTTTACTTATTTGTTGCCAAATTGGCTTAGCCATTTCAAATAAATGAGTATAACCGTATTTTCTATTAAAAGCTTCATTTTTAGCAAAAGCTCCATCAGGATCTATTAACATTTGTATTGGAGTCCATTGATTTGCTTTATTAGTTAATATATCTTCTCTTAAGTCTAAGAATCCGTCTTTACCAAGAATATTAGGATCCACCCCAGGTATTGGAAAGTTTTTATTTGTTATTTTAGGGTTCCTAAAAGTGTTGTGATTGTAAAGTATAACATCATTAGAAACATTATCTTCAACATCAAAAGCACCATTAGTTTCCTCTATTGTTAATTCCTCAGCTAATTTTTTGTTAGCCAACTTAATGTCTTCATTTATGAGTTCTGGTAAAAAATTAGATAAGCTTTCTAACAAAGTAACTTTTTGTTTTAAGCCATAATATTCAGATTTAAGATCGTCACCTAAATCATTCCAATTTTTTACACCACCTTCTTTTAAAATTAAACCAAGTTCGGTTTCTATTCTATGTATCTCTTTATTAATTTTTATCCTTCTATTGTATAAGTCCCTTCCTTTTTCTGTAATATTTCTTGGGGTTGATCCAGGCTCTAATGATTTTGGAATTTGAAAAATATAGTTAAGTTCATTGTTTTCAAAATAATGATTAGTGCTTTTATTTGAATCAATAGGTTTATTAAATATTGTTGTGTTAGCATTTATATTACTAAAGGGCAAAACAGTTCCTTTATCGTATTCTTTTTTTTGATTTAGTTTTTTTTGATTTTCTTGATTATAAAATCTAGGAGTTTGTGATGGTGAAGAAAAAATATTTTTAAAACTATCACGTTGATCATTAAAAGCCCCTGGCCCTATATCTTCTCCAATAAAATTAATTAAAGGCTCATAAAAACTTTTGTATTGATCGTTTTCTTTCTTTGTTTTTTTATTAGTTTCGTTATTAAGTAATTTTAAATACTGATCATCCGTAATATTTTGTTTCCATAAAGGTAAAGCAGTTTCCGCATCATCTAATTCTTTTAAATACTTATCAATCTCTTCTCTTCTTTCAACAGTAGCTGTGCCATATTCTCCAGATAACACTCCCATCAAACCCTCTATTTCATCTTTAGTTTGAGGAATTAAAAAACCATTTGGAGATTTAATCCAAGTTTCTTCTTTAAATTCAACTACAGGCTCTACAGTCTCTTTCTTTTTCTCTTCCTTTTTTTTCTTTGAAACATTATTACTTTCTTGTAACCTTTGAACTTTTAAGGCAGCTCTTATGGCAAAAGGAACTTCATTAGGGTTTACGGGTTGTCCGTTTTTAGTGTATAGTCCAGTTATAATATCATAATTCCAACTATCTTGTTCAGGTGGTAATTCTGGACCATAAGGAACTACAGCTCCACTTTGAGCCTTAAAACCTTTTTCTTTTACGGGTAATTCTACTATTGTTGAGGCAGGTGGGGTTTCTATTGTTTCTCCAGGATTTAATACTCCTACATAATTTCCATCAGCATATATTTCTATAGGGTAACTTTGTCTCCCCTCAAGAACTCTTGATTTTTTTCCTTTAAAGTTTAAAGTTGCTGACGTTCCAGGTTTAGCACCTTCTAGCCCTTTATGTAATTCTTTGGGTGTGCTTAAATTAAGGTCTGTTTTAAATTCCTTTTTATCTGTTTTCGTTTCTGATCGCCCCGATGTACCACCCTCCAAATCTGATGTAGAATCTGCCGAATCTTTTTTTTTTAATCCATAATGATTAATTATAGAGTCAACATCTTCTTTTGTAAGATCGTGATCGGAAAATTGTTCATAAAGATCTTTAATCATTCTTGCATAGTCCCCATCATACTGAGCCATCATGCTGTCTATATCATGCTGAGAAAGCTTATGCTTTGTAAACTTTGAGTAAAACTCACTTATGAACTTTATAGCGTTCTTATCCTTTTGATAAATTACTGCCATCTTTTTATTTATTTATTATTATGATCCTGGAAGCTTCCAACTTGTGCTACCAGGTGTTACATCTATTTTATTTCCTCCGCTTTTGTAATATATATTATTTAACATAATTCCATCTGCCATATTAAAATATTCTTCATAATGTCTTTCTCCTTTTTTAGGAGGGAATACTCTATGTATAGGAATAAAAGTTTGTACCCCATCATCTCCCCCAAGCCATTCGTTTAATGTTTGGTTATCAACATTTGAATTATTTGTTTTTATTGTACTTCTAATCGCATTTTCATCATCTGGTTTAAAATATCCTTGGAAACAAGGAACTATAATACAATTTTCTGCATCACTCTTGTTGTAAGCTGTAAATGTTTGACCAGAAGCGTCCCATTCCCCCCTTATTATTTTACCCGTTTTTCTATTCATAGGAACCATTTCTATCTGACTTGCATTATAAGTACCTTGAGCATTTGTTAAAGATTTTGTTAAAATAGGATCTATTGTAAGGAAACCAACTTGATTCCATAAAGCCTCATTAGAACCAGATCTTATATTACCATGCCCTCTCCATCTAAGTTTTTTGTTAACAACATCTGTTTGAGCTGGCGTTCCATAACCCATTTGATAAGATGGGCCATCTGCTGTATAAGCATAATCATTTATACTCATAGAGCTCCATCTGTAATCCATTTCTTTAGCTTCTTTATCTTTTTTAACCGTTATACTAACATTACTTTTATTTCTTCTTTTAGTAAAGTTAGTTCTTGAGTCATAAGCCTTTAAAATCATTTCCCCAGCATAATCATTAAAAGTTTTTAACTCATAATTATCATAAGGAGATTTAGCTCCATAAAGTCCCTCAGGAAGGGCACCACCTGCTTTAATTTTTTCAACCATTGAGTTTATATTGGCCTCATTAACAGCCATGTTTAAATCCCTTAATACATTTCCAGCTATTTCTCTTGCGGCTCCAACAGAGTAATTACTACCCCAAGAGTTAGTTTCTGTTTTAAAAGCAAAATTTTGTATAGCCTGAGTTCTTATGTTTTCAAACGCACCTTTTTCTACTCTATAACTCTTACCATCTCTTTGTAGTGTTAAAAGATTTGTATACTCTATGTTATTAGCAAGCTCCTGAGTAAAGTTTATTTGTTTTTGTGATGCGTATTTATTTTTATCAAAAAAGTTTATATCAAAGTAATCATAATAATTTTTACCTCCATATAATATATTTCCATTTTGATCCCAATTAATAGCATCAGAAGTTACCGTTTGGTTATAAATATCTGAAACTAAAAAATTACCTGATAATTTCATTTTACCATAAGCACCATGTGCTATTAATGGTTTTCCATTTATATCAACAAAATGTCCGTTTTCATTAACAACCCAATCATCTGGATTGTTAAAATCACCACCTTCTTTAATTTTAGGTTTTTGAATAATACCTCCTTCATTTTCATTGCCCTCCCATAAAGGTGAAAAGTAATTCATCGAATATCCTGGGTATAAATTCATTTCCTCTAATAAAGCTTCTTTTGTTATATAAACAGGGTGTTGTTTTATTTGATCTCTTGGTATTTTAAAACTTAAACCATCTTCTGTTTTTGAGTCTAGAAGTTCAAAAAGATCATCTCCAGCACTCATATATGTTACACTATGAGAGGCAAACTCCATAGCGTTTTTTTCCATTGTTTTTACATACCTAAGTTTTTTTGGATCAAATATCCCAGGTATATCATCATCTGCTGTATTATTTGGGTTTAACTCATCAGCGTATTGAGCATAATAGGAGTCTATATCGCTCATAATTCTATCGTAAACAGGATCGAATTGTTGGTGGAATTTAGGATCTTTATCTGAAATTTGAGGTTTAGTAGCTGTTCCAGCCTTGGCTTTCTTTTCCTTTTCCATCAACTCAAGCTGTTTTTTCTTAAGATCGATTTCTTTGTACTTCAATATATTACCAGCAAAATCTGGCATTGGTATTGGCCCTAGCGGTTTACCTACTGTTATTCCCATTTTGTTAATAATTTATTTTAGAACTAGGCTTGTATGTTCTCATGCCTCCTCTAGCCTCTTCTACTCCACCTATTTCTTTTTCTGCGTATTCTTGTGCTTTTTTATTCCATTTCATCATAAGCATTCCCATTAGCTTCATAATGTTTTCTGCATCACCTTTTGATAATAATTGCTCTAACACCTCTACATCTTTAGAAGGCATAATAACCTCACCTCCTGTCATCTCTCCTATTTTTTTACCATCTTTTACAAGATCTATAGGGTTTGTAGCGTGTTCTTCTTCTCCTGGAGAAACATCAGCTTCTCCTGCTGGCATAGATTCCTCACCCTCTCCCTCTTCCATTACTTCTTCATTTTGGCCCCCTTCTTCATATTTAGGAGTTTTCATTCCATCTTTAGCTAAAGCATTTGCAAGTATTTGTTGAATTTGACCAGCACCACCAAGCTCAGCTGACATTAATGCTGTTTGTAATTGAGCAGCAGATTCTAAATCACCTGTATATGCTCCAAAAATATCTTGAGATCCTGCAAATTCTTGACCACCATAAGTAGTTGTTAAATCTTTTATAGCCTGTAATTGGCTTTGTTCTTGTTGAGTTTCTAGCTGCTCCTCTGTTTTTGCTATATCTATTTGTTGAGTTCCTAATGCTAAATCTCTATTTTGAGCTTCTTTTAATACATTAGATAAATTAGCCATTCCTTTAGTTCCGCTTTTAGAAGAAAGGTTCATGAGGTCTGCCGTTGTCTGTTCTCCTGTTTCTCTTTGCTCTGTTATAGCACTATCATCTATCTCTACATCTGTTGATTGACCTTTTATTTCATTTGCTAATGTTAATAGATTCTGACTTGGTGTTGGAGCACCTCCAGCTTCAGTTATAGCTTCAATAGCATCTTGTGTTCCACCTTCACCCGTAATAATAGTTTCAGGATCTTGAATTTGATCACTCCATTCATTTACAGCATTTTGCCAATCTTGATATGCTGAAATATTAAGACCTACTTGAGCTAAGTCAGCCGCTATATCACCAAGCTGACTAAAATCAAAAAAATGTTTAGTAAGAGCTTTTCCAGCACCACCTTTCTTTTGTACATCCTTATATCCTTTTGTAGAATATTTCTTAGTTTTACCTCCTTTATCGTAAGAAGGTGCTCCTGTTGGTCTATATACTTTTCTTGATTTCATAATAAAATATTTACAAATATAGTTTTTTAAAATTATTTAAACAAGTTAATCGTCACTAAGTTCACTATTAAATACAGTAGTGCCTACACTAAAAATCTCCATAAGAGCCCCCGTACTTCTACTTAACTTTGTTTCCATATACCTTCCTTTCATTCTATCACCCTCTGCATGAGCAGGTCTAAGAACATACAAAAACCCATAAGCAAATGATAAAGGTTGCTCTTGACCCTCATTATTTATAAATGTTGGCACCTCAGTTACACTTAATTCTGTGTTGCTAGCTATTTCTTCTATTGTCCCAACATATCTAACGGGATCTCCTTGAACCCCTGAAAAATAATAAAGCTGATCCCCATACGTGTTTGATTCAGGGTCATCACTTGTTCCTTGTATTAAATCCTGTTGAGCCCATTCTGAATCATTATATAACCCAGTGACTCCCTCTCCATTTAAAGTTGCTGTAAGCTCACCAGTGTCTTCGTCAAATACAGAAGAAGCTCTACCAATACCTAAAAGTTCTCCACCGACACCGCCTCCAGTTACAAAAGGTATTTGAGCGTAAAGCTTACCCTCCCTTTCATCAAAGTTGTCTCTATGTATAGACGTTGAACATAAATCTGTTTGTAAGTCTACAAAAAGAGGTCCTGTAGATTCTAAAGTAATAGCCTTGTATCCTTTAACGGTTGATGGTCCTTTATTAAAATAAAAATCTAATTTAGTTGGATTACTTTCTCCATAAAAATTATTATACCCAGTTCCTTGATCGTGTATATAAAGACCCCCTTCTTTCCAAGAAACAAATTTTCTATTTATTTTACCGTAATAATCTGCAACATGAGAATAAAAAGTAACCCACCTTTTTTGTTTTTCTCCCCAAGCCACAACAGATCCTTTTACTAAAGTTTTTATATCTCCAACCCATTCTTCCCACTCCTCATCAGTTCCTTCAAACACTTCGTTTAAATAAGCCCAATCACTTTGATCTTGAAGAATATCAGGGAATTGAACAATATATTCTCCGTGTTTAGGATTCCAACCACCTTTTATTCTAAATTTTTTATGTTCTCCTTGAAGCATACTACCCGTTACATTTCCATAATCATCACTCCAATTATATTCTGGGTCAAGCATTTCATAATCATGCGACCTGTCTCTAAAGTAATCTGACATCGCAACATCTGATAAAACCGTAAACCCATCTCTAGATAACCTTAATATAACACCCCTTTTTATATCAGTCCAGTACATTACATTACCATTAACAACAAAAGACTCAGGGTTTTTACTTATTCCGTTGTGAAGAAATAAAGGTCTTGGCTTCCCAAGTATTTTATTAGATAAGGCAACATTAGCCTCACCTTTAGCGTTAAACATAACATCTTTCTCAACAGGTATTGAATATGTTTTATCTTCTTGTATCATTACTAGATCAGTATCTCTAGATTCTATTTTTTGTATACTACCCTCTATTCTGTGATAATCCTCCCAGTTAAATAAGGATAGATTAAAAGAACTTAACCCGTTAAAAGAAGTGTCTGGTTGATACACATCTGAATAAGTAATAGATGCCTCTCTATTGCTTTCTTTGTAGTTTACAGAATATAAGTTAGATCTACCTATGCTAAAGTGATTTGTTTCTTGATAATCATTCAAATAATAATCCTCTACATTAAAGCTTATATTATTTCCTGTAACCTGTTGCATTACTCTAGGTTTATAATAAATATCACCCGTTGTAAACTGACCTACTGCTGGTTGAGCTGAAATCGTGTTTCCAAAATAATCTGTTACCCAAGAGCCGCCTTGATCTACCATGGGCCCTTTATGTGTCTTTGAGTTTTTATCTATTTCATATTTTTTCCCAAACTCATAATAAAGTGTTTCTTCAGGACTTGTTTCCTCTCTAGGTCTATATATTTCTAAAACAACTTGTTTAAAGTTATCTGTTCCGTTTATAACATCTTGTTTAGAGTAACCAGGAACAACAACACCAGCGGAATCTTTAACTTCATGTATAACTAAGAAGTGCCCATCTTCCGAACCATCAGACGGTAAAATATTTAACTCTGAGGCATTTTGTATTGGACTCGCCTCACTAAAAGCGTCATAATAATTAAATGCTGATACATTAACATCTACATATTGATCCGCTATAAAATCACTTTGTTCTTGACCTGGATTTAACGTGTTTTGACTACCTGTTGTTACAAAGCGAACTCTATCACCTTTTGAAAATTTATAGTTCCATATATTAACATCAGGATTTGGGACACCCTCTTCTGTAACAGCATCATTTGGTATATAAGAATCATCTCTACCTTTTAGTCCAGCTAAACTTATATATATACGATCATCATCAACAGCATCACTTTGATTAACATAAGCTTTTAACGCTCTAAATTGAATAAATTCATTAACTGTATTGTTTCTAGAATAAAACCATCTATAATGACTAGCCCAATCAGGAGCCTGATGTTTTATTTTCCACATTATAGTAACAGGCCCATTTATATCTATATTAGCACCCTCTATAACATCATTTTCTAATTCAACATCTGCATTTGTTCTTTCTGGTGGAAACTTAACATAAGATGTTGGGGTATTAGCACTTTCTACAGAGTCTACAAGAACAGTAGAGCATCTTCCTTTTTCATCATAATAAACAAGTCCAAAATTATGAAAAGCCCCACTTTTAAATGAAGAAACAGAATTAATACCTCCACCATAACTATTATAAGGCATTGTGCTATAATTAAGTGTTGCTATGTTTTGGAAGTTATTATTATCACCCGCATTAGCTGGCTTGTTAATTAAAAAACTATATCCAGGAGCATTACCGCCATTAGAACTTATCATTCTATAAGTATATCCAACTAAAGACACATCATTCATATCAGGGAATACATTTTTTTTCGGAGCCACCCATTCTAATATTAAAGTTGTTCCGCTAACTATAGGCCTTTTATGCCAAGAAAAATCATAGTCATTTGTTTGCTCTGGTTTATCCGTACCAATTCCATCTATAT
>Ga0098041_1001164_pt1 | contig 10118 bp, 7 predicted proteins | sample 8_EtaG_FD_77066 | JGI IMG/M metagenome (GOLD analysis project Ga0098041, IMG submission 77066) | Marine viral communities from the Subarctic Pacific Ocean - 8_ETSP_OMZ_AT15162 metaG | ecosystem: Environmental > Aquatic > Marine > Oceanic | place: Pacific Ocean | collected 2015-01-08
GCTGGGTTTTTTGCGTATTTCATGTTGTATGTTGTTTCCAAAGGAAAGCTAGTATCTGATGTTCTGCTCCACTGAGATTTGTAAACAAGGATACAACCTGGTGGTAACAAACTCTCAAGACTTAGAAGACTTTCCCAGTGATATACCGTATTGTCGAAATATACAATCGTAGCATCAGAATAGTCATGATCAAACATGTTTATATTTAAAAACTCTGGATGCATGCCTTCGTCAAAGTCAGTATTGTTTGCTATTTCTTGTGCACCCGAGAAACGGGTTTGGCATAGTTCAATGCCGCATGTCTTCTTTATCGATGTCATAAGCCTAATCTGGCTTACCATCCTGCCAAAACCACAACCAACATCGTAAAAAACCGTGTCTGGATTGGCGAAAACAGTTCTAAACTCTGACAACAAGTTACAAACGCCTGCTGCGGTTACTTCTCCATAAGTACCTAGCCCAACGGCGGCGTTTGCTGGCTTCATGCTGGGGTGAGAATCCAATGAGAAGGTAACAGGATTTGTTGCCTTCTCATTGGGGCCATGGGAATACAAAGATTGGACCTTTTTCAGCACGTCGGGGCCTGTTTTCACTACTCCTCTTCCTCTCTGTCAAAAGGCCAGCCACCTGCAGGTCGCCATCCGGCGCGTAGATAGCTCCATTCAAAAAGTTTATCGTCGGGGTAGCCATCTTCTGCTATCTTGCGATTATATGTTGTCTCGACTCGGAACGAGGGATCTCCTCGATCACTAAATTTGGACTTATAGACAATGATACATTCTGGAGGTAGAAGATTTTCTATCTCTTTTAGTGTCCCAAGGGAATACCCTGTGTTGTCGATGTATGCAATGTGGGCATCGGAATAGTCTTGTTCTAAAAAGTTACCTTTTATAAACTCTGGCTTTCCATGATTAAAGTCCATATTGGAAGCGAGTTCTTCAGCGACGGCGTATCGGAGGGGACACAGCTCGATGCCGCAGACTTTCTTGATCTTGGTGGCACAACGGACATGATTAACCATTCGGCCTGCACCACAACCTATATCATAAAAAACAGCGTCTGGGTTATCAAAGATTTTCCTAAATTTTCTTATGACCTGCTCAACTCCGACCAAGGTTATCTCTCCGTAAACCGAAGTAGAAACTTGTGATGACGCTCTCTTAAAACGAGAGTCTCCAGATTCTAGTTCAGAGAATTTCTTCTCGTCTGGTGTCATGTTGAACTTTTTCTTTTGAAAATATATCTTAGCAAGGTTGTCGAAGAAAACTTTATCTTCTTCTTCTGTAAAGTTGTGATCAGATCTCATATTTTTAGTCATAGATTAACTCCTTAGCCGCACTTGGCATAGCCGCAAGAGGCGCATGTAACACAACCATCTTGGTAGATAAGTGCTTCATTGTCGCAACTTGGGCATTTTTTATCCGATGCGCTTTCACCGTCAGTTATGTATTTTTTTAACACCCTAGACAAAACCTTGTTGAAAGAAGTGAAATCAGTATCTTGGTCTTTCTGCATTTGTTCTACAACAAACTTTACATTTGCGCCATGGCGTAGCGATAGCGAGATCATTCTTGTAAAAATAGCGTTATTAGGATTGTCAAATATGTTAATAATATCACTAATCACAAGCTGGTCATCTCCCTCTCCCAAAACAAGGTCGTATATGGATCTTGTCGTTTTGCGTGGGTGTTTTATAATTATGCCCTTGGTGTACTTATTTGGCAAAGTTATTTTAGAAGAAAGACCTGCAAAGAGCTCATAAGGCTTCCCTTCCACGAGTCCAGTCAGAACAACCCACTTCTCTCCCTTGATGGTAGGCCTGTGTATCTCACACTCTACAAGGTCAGGGCGTTGTGTTGCGTCACGCTGGACGAAACCCTCTGGCTCCTCCTCTGTATCCGTGACAAGAACGCCGGTTCGGGAACCATCAACATAGACGGTGATCCCCTTTAGCCCTCGGCGCCAACCTTCCTTGTAGAGTTCGCCGACTACCTCTGGTTTTGTGCCAGCTGGTAAGTTAATGGTAGAAGAGATAGCGTGATCAATGTGTTTCTGAATTGTTTCCTGAATCTCTACTCTGCGGAGCCAGTCAATCTGATCTGATTCAACGAAGAAGTCTGGAATGTCTTCTGACATCTCTCCTGTGTGAAACTCGTTCTCTTCTTGCCAGTGCCTTACGTTGTGGTGGAACACTTTATATTCCTGCCACTTGTCGCCAATCTCGTCAACAAAGTCAACCTTCGTTTCAGAGTCGTTGTGGCTAATTTTGCGACGGCGTGTATAGAAATTTCTAAACACTGGCTCTAGGCCTGAACTTGTCTGACTCATGATTGATACCGAGCCTGTGGGAGCATTGGTTAAGATGGAAATATTTCTTCTTCCGTGCTTCTGAATCATGCTCTTAATTTCTTCAGGTAGAGACTTGATATAGGCATTGTCTTTTTCAATTTCCCAATCAAAGTGCGGGAATGATCCTCGCTCCTTTGCAAGATTACAAGATTCTCGATATGCCTCTGTCTTGAGCGTGTTGTAAATCATATCAATAATCTTAATTGCTTCGTCACTATCATAACGGAGGCGTAGGCATGCGAGTGCGTCGGCAAGGCCATGAGTGCCTAGTCCGGTGCGGCGGCCATTTGCGGCTGCATTTCGGAGTTTTAGCCACAAGGCTTTCTCGTCCTGTGTGTCGCACGACTCCATGATGGAAGTTATCTTTTCAATCTCCAGCTCAACCAAGTCATCGGAAAGTCGCATTGCTTGCATGACCGTATCTGAGAAGTCATCGAAATCAAAAGACGCTTTTTCTGTGAAAGGATCTTGAACAAAGTTTTTTAAATTCACAGAAATCAAGCGACAACTATCATACGCGGAGAGAGGGATTTCTGCACAAGGATTTGTGCAAATGGTTTTGTATGCGGGGTACTCATGAGCTGGGAGGTTCTTTGTGATGTTATCCCACATTAAAATTCCAGGCTCGGCCGTACTTGTAGCAGACTCAACAATCTGGTCCCAGACGTCAAGAGCGCAAACTTCCTTAGTTATCTTTGGGTTCTTCGAGCCTACTGGATAAGATAGTGTGAACTTCTCATCAGCTTCGACAGCTCTCATGAAGTCGTCGGAAATCTTCACAGAAACATTGGCGCCTGTGACTTTGGTGAGATCGTGCTTCATCTTAATAAACTGCGCGATGTCAGGGTGGCGAACATCCATCGTAATCATGAGTGCACCGCGACGGCCGTTTTGTCCAACCATGCGACAGACATAAGAATAGAAGTCAGCAAAGGACCATGCACCGGTGGTGGTTCCCGCACTGTTGCTGACAGCGGCACCCTCGGGGCGGAGCTGTGAGATATCTAACCCCACACCGCAGCGACGCTTAAAAAGGTTGGCAAGGTCTTTTCCTGAATCAACTATAGAGGAAATATTGTCTTCTGGGGATTCTACGACAACGCAGTTGGAGAGTGAGACATTGACAAAGTTGTTTCCGATGCCGTACATGGGTGAACCCTGTGGTACAATTTTATTAAAGCCTTTGATGCTGTCAAAGATAGTCTCCTTTGAGAGTTTGTTGCTTCCTCCGAACTTGTCTTCAATTCTACCAAACTCGTTGGCTAGGCGAATATGCATGTCATTCGGGTTAGTCTCGTGGAAATTCCCATCCTTATCCCTCAGAGCGTACTTGGTTATAAAAACATTGGTGGCCAAGTCGTCTTCTTTAAAGTATTCTTTAGTCTCTCTCGTTACAGTCTCTACCTTTGCCATTTTGATCTCCTCTATTTTTAAGGCTTTTCTATAAATATAATAACTCATTCACGAGGTTTAATTAAGCTCTTTTTTGGTTTTTTTTCTTCGTCATCAATTCTTCATACTTAGATTTCAACAATTCGTGCTGTTCCTTGGAGTTCACAGCTTTTATACCTTCTGGTGTATCGCCCTGATATGGCATAACTTCCATGTAAACTCGTGAAGCGTCCATAATCATTGGATAAATCATAGCGTCTTGGCCGCCGCGATTCTTACAAACATTCATCGTAGCTTGGCCGTTTTGCTTTTGGGCCGTTGTTCTCGATAGACCACAGATAAAATCTGCGACATGGCACTTACTAAAAGCCTCGGCGATGTTCTCGTGGCCCACCAAGTCGGCTTCGACTCCAGAACGGTTGGTTTGAGATGCCGTCCAAACTGGACATTCAAATTCCATACCTAGTGCTCGAATCTCTTCGTAGATCGACTCAAGCTCGTGGCGTTTTTCGGTGTGCCTAGAGGATTTTGCCCTAAGAAGATCTCCATAGTCAACGATGATCATATCAATAGGTACTTCTCTTCTTCGGAGTTTGTCTAGGTGTGCCCTCAATGTTGTAGTGGAAGCTGATTTGGTAGGATATTCCTTAACTATGAGGCTTCCTGGGATCTCCTCGATCTCTTCTAAGATTTCATCCTTTAGACCATGGAGGGATCTGAGTGGTGTGTTTGTGATACAAGCATCATATCTGAGGCCGATATCTTCGGCTGGCATCTCTAGTGTATAATGGATAACGCTACGACCTTGTTTAATTGCCTGTGCTCCAAGGTGGACAAGGGCCATAGATTTTCCAACGCCAGTTGGAGCAATGATGACTCCTAGTTCACCTTTGCCAAGACCGCCACGAAGGAGTTGGTCAATTTCGTCCCATCCGGTTGAGACAGGGTTTCTTGTTCGAATAACATACCTCGCCTCTTTGTCCTTTTTATAGTCATAGCCGTGGTCATTGTCAACGCCCAGTTTTAAAGCATCAAGAAGGGTTGTTTCTAGCTCTTCAAAACTACATCGTTCGACCATGGAAACACTTTTCATCATTGCTTCTTTGACCTTTTGTTTCTTGCAAAAGTCAAGAGATCTATCTTTAATGAACTGAGCGTTTTCAACCTCGTCATGGCTTATCGTAGCCTTTGAAAAGAACTGCTTGACCTGCTCTACAAGAACTTCACTTTCTTCCTTCAAATCTACATTCAAAAGAGAGGCTAAAGTTGACCTAGTTGGATGAGAATCGTACCTATCTTTGTATTCTAAGATTTTTTGCGTAAAAACTCTAAGATATTGATGTTCAAAGAATTCAACTTCGATGACATCAGATATCTGATCTGAGAATGCTCTTTCATCCATCATGAGCCTTGCGAGGCCCTCTTGGAAGGTTTTGCCGAAATGAGCGAAAGTAGGTACTTCTTTTTTCATTAAAACCTCTTTAAGAAGATGGGGATGTAGAAGGAGTGGTAGTAGAAGACGTGGGCGATTTAAGCCTCTTCGCAATCGCAAAGAGAGTGTTCCAATCAAACGAGCCGAAGCCGTCTTTAATCATCATTGCAATTATGGCCGTTTTATTAAAGTTCTTTTCAGACCTCAAGAGGTTGCGAATAGACTTCGTGGCTTGAGGAGACAGGTTTGGCATAGAAAGTTGCATAATTTGATAATTCGCCAAGATTAGGTCTTTGTACTCTATTATATTACCATACATTTTTATTTTGCCAAGGTTTTTCTGACATTCCTCAACAATATCCTGGACCATATACTCTTGTTCGTTGGCGAGCCAAGGAAACCTCTTTGCGAGGGTTTTCAGGCCGACTCCAGGGACGCCAGTGAGATTGTCAGACTTGTCACCCTCAATGGCTCTTGCGATGGCGAAATTGATAGGGTGAATGCCATACTGTTCCAAGATGCTGTTCTTTCCCACTATCTCAAACTCACCACCCTGCTTCGGGCGATAAAGCACCGTTTTACCATTCTCGTCGGAGTATGTACATTGATAAAAATCCTTGTCAGTGGAAACAATGATTTTGTCGTAATTTTCATACTGAGGTAGGCTGTTTACATAAGAAATTATATCATCAGCTTCGAAATCATCTATTCTAATTTGATGTATCGGTAAGAAGCCCACATAATCAATTGTATTGTCAAACTGCCAAGCTCGGTTAGCCTGTTCTTGCGCCTCGGTCAGCAAGCCTCGCACAAGACGGTTTAGTCTAACTGGCTTGCGTCCTTTTTTGTACGCTTTGTTCATTTTTCTTTTTCGGGCAGAGCCGCCTACGCCGTCCCAAATAACAACAATCTCAGAAATGGCTGATGATTCTTCGTCTATGTTTCTACAAATTTTCTGCAGTGATGTAAGAAAACCCATACATCCTCCAATCGGATCTCCGTTTGTAGATGTAGCTGGGTTTGCGTTATAGCATCGCATGTAGATGTTCATTCCATCCACTATTAGAAGTCTTTTTCTCATGTTGTAAGCTCTCCGTTATTCTTCTTCAAGTATCTCAGCATCAAGATCGTAAAATTCAGAAGAATTTCCCACTCGGTTTGCAAACTTTAACACAATCTCTTCTTCAAATATCTCCATGGCAGTTGCTCTAAATTTATCATCAGACATCTTTTCAAGCCACATCTTGGATTGAAACTTCTCTTGTTTACCATCTGAGTGTATCATAGTGTACCAAGCACCAGAGTTCTTAACTCTATCGGAACGTCGAATCGCTTCGAAAACGCTTTCATCGTTTTGAATCCGTACTTCATCACCCCATAAGATTTTAAAGACGCACTCTCGGCCGTCGGAGGCAAAACGAGACTTTTTGATTTTAGCCTTAACTTCTGAGCCGATTCTGTATCCATTGTCGTCCAGAATGTAGGAAGCTTTTGCTTTCCTTCCAGTAAGGTAAATTCGCAAAGATGCTGCATACTGCATTGACTTGCCACCAGGGGTGACATAGGGGTCAATCATAGCGGCGACGTGATCTCCGGGTCTGGCGATGTGTGTTTTCAATTGATTTAACACTAGGAAAGTGCTATTGGTTTGATTAAGAGGGGTAGTTAGCATCTGCATGGCTTTGGAGATAATTCGAGCTTTAAGAGCCATCGTTTCTTGAGGGTTAAAAGTTCCGCTATTGTCTGACCTTGTTGGCGTATTTGCCAAACTGTCCCAAATAAATACAGTGTTTTCTTCGCCTTGTGCAAGCGTCATTTCAATCGTCTCAAACATATCTTCGACAGATTGGGGAGTTACTCGTAAGAATAGGCTTGAGTCAACTCCCACCTTTTTTAAGAAATTAAAGTCTAGGGCGGCCTCTGAATCGAAATAAATAACTTGAAAGCCTTTTTTGGTGGCGCTTGCGGCGACTTGGGCTGCCATGTAAGATTTTCCTGAACCTTCTAGTCCTGCAATTTCGGTAATTCGCCCTACAGGGATTCCTGCCATCTTGCCGCGACAAATAATGCCGTCAAGCCAAGTGCAACCTGTTGGTATCCAGTCCGACACTTCAGATGGATTGGCGTCTGACATCGTATGTGCCACTGTCATACCGCTTTTTTTGTTTAAGGCTGCGGCAATACCCTTAATTCCAAGTTTATTACTATCGTTTTTCAAATTTGTGGCCAAAGGACACCTCCTGTTAAAAATAAAGGCGATAGATACGAATAGTCGGAAACATCTGTTTTGTAATCAAGAACTACCCGTATCTATCGCTAAGTTGCGACTTTCTAGTCTACTTAGGCGCTGCCAAGCAAGTCAGAGAAAGATTTGTCAACGGATTCTGCGCCTTTTGGCGGAGCAAACTTGACGGCTTCGCTAGAGCCTTCCTCGGCACTAGAATCAGAAGACATGTATTCTGCCAAGTATCCTGCGACTTCGCCAGATGACTTCTTCTCGAAAAGAGAATCGACATCAGGAACCGAATCCAAGATTTCTTGGCATGCCTCTGGTGTTGCCTCAACGCATACTGGTGAGGTAGAGCGTTTTGGAGTCAACTTTGTCTGTGGAAAAGATTGTCCCGGTGCTTTACCGTAAATCAAGTCCAAATCAGTGCCAGACTCTATATCTGTGATGTCTCCATACTCAGGGTTTAAGACGAGGTTAAGCAAGGTTTCATAAGCCATTTTGCCATATCCCCAGATTTTAACACCTAAGTTCTCTTCACCACGGACCAATACGGGCGAGAAAAAGCGTTGGCGAGCGGTGAGCTCTTTTGCCATCTTTACGCTGTCATCGTCGCCAGCTTTATAGAGTTTGCGAGAAAAATCACACACAGCGCACTCCTCGCCGAAGTTCTTCTTTGGGCACATAAACCCAGAGTTGTTTCCAACATTGTAGTGAAAAAAGAAATCCTTAAAAGGATCACCATCTTTAGGTGCTACAATCCGGATCGTCTGGCTTCCGTCTGAAGGTCGCCAGAAGGCCGATGAGCCTCCACTACCTTTGGTTTGAAGTGTGTTTAAGCGATCACGCATTTTGCTCATATCAATTGCCATATTATTATTCTCCTGTTATAGTCACTAGGGCAAATATCCCCTTAGTGCTGGTTTGTTGTTAACATCCTATCACAGATCAAACGCACTGTCAAGTACATTTACTTCCGCTTCTGGATTATCCCCGAAGATTGAATGCAGAAGAGCTGAGGTTCATCATAGGAGGTGGAATAAACCCTATATGAAACTCTCTGATCTCCTTCTCTCTGGGAATCTATGACGGTTTTTAATTTCGTCAAAAGTTTGTTGTCGTTTCTTAGTTTGTCTTCATTGATACCACAATAATACATTCTTTCACGGATCTCTGTCATATCGAAGAAAGATTTCTCAGTGGAATGTTCCAGCGAGATCAAGCTGATGGTCATGATTCGGGACCAATCGACCGGATCAGAATCGACACTCAAAACTGGGTCTGAGTGTTCAAAATAATTTATTAGATTCAAAGAAGATACAATGTGTTTGTTGAACACCTCTTCGTAGCCAATAATCGGGACTTCGCCCATGGCTTCTTCAACCTTTTCTGCACTTATTAAAATAAGTTTTGAGATGGCGCCTGATCGGGCGTATTCTTGTAGGACGTTGAAGATGATCCGCTCTGATTTTTGGGCAGTGTCGTTAAGTGATGAAAGTTTTGGCTGGATGTATACGACCGATGTTGCCCAGGGCCTTGAGTGCTCTAAAACGCGGAGAGTGGCGGCCGCTATTGGTTCGCCGCCGTTGACCAGCAAGATACTGCGACCTGTGAGTTCCTTTAAGAAATGCTTCATAGCTGGGCACTTTTCTTCATACTTTTCGGGTGTTTTTTGTTTTTCAAAGCCACGAGTTCTCTTGGTCTTTGAAAGGCCGGTGTCAATCTTGTAGACATCGTAATTGGGCTGCTTTTCAAATTCAGCAGCCAAGCTGCAGCCTGTCTTTCCTAAGCCAATAATGTTGATCATCTGTTCTCCTGTCTAACCATTATATCACAGATTCAAGGATCATTTAAGATCTTTGAGATCTCCAAACGTTGGGCCAGCGGTTACACTGGCCTGAAACTTTGCCAACTTTGTTTGTGAAAAAACCTCTACAAGATCCTTAATAAGGTGCTTCTCGTCGTGAGAGAGGTCGATAACTATCGAATCGTGAAGGCAGAATTTAATAAAACTTTTCTTACCATTCAGGATGCGATCTATGGCCAACATACGATCAAAAACCAAATCCGCAGTGGTGCTTTGGACCAAATAATTTAGGGCATGATGTTCATCGGCTTTGATGGTTCTTCCGAGTGGTGTCTTGACAACTTGGGCGTCGGAGTCATAAAATTTATTCAGAACCTTTTCTTTTGCGTACATCTGAGAAAGTTTTTCTCCAATATCGGATGTCTTCGATCCATACAGCCAAGATATGACGGACTTTTTTGCTTCTTCTCGCGATACGCCAAGAATTTCTGAATTCCATGTGTGGATGTCCTCTTTGGGCTGCTCTTTCTCTGCAAGAGCAAGTAGCGTTCGGAGCTCAGCGGCGTTATAGTCCAATTCCAATATCCAGTCGTTAGTTGGTTTTATCGCGACACGAAACCCCTTGTCTAAGTTAAGTATCGGGAAGGAACCTTTTTTTACCGAAAGACGCCCGGTCTTCACCTTGAAGGCATCATAAGTAACAAAATCATCCTTGCGGCCGGTCCTCATGTCGCGGGCAAAGTCTCTTGCTCTTTTATTTGTTTTATTCCCCTCTAAGAGGTCGAGATTAAGCTCTATTTTTCTCTCAGACATTCTAACCAACAGAGAGAGCAGTTCTTTCATAAAATCATAATTTTGGGGTTTTTCTACCGTTTTAAAAACGTGTCTTGTGATTTCCGTCTTTAAGTGAC
>Ga0098041_1001168_pt1 | contig 10100 bp, 20 predicted proteins | sample 8_EtaG_FD_77066 | JGI IMG/M metagenome (GOLD analysis project Ga0098041, IMG submission 77066) | Marine viral communities from the Subarctic Pacific Ocean - 8_ETSP_OMZ_AT15162 metaG | ecosystem: Environmental > Aquatic > Marine > Oceanic | place: Pacific Ocean | collected 2015-01-08
AATGAGGCCTTCAAAAAGTCAGGGTTGGTTTTCCCAGTATCAAACAAAGGGGGTCGGGCATAATGGACAACGAGTTCAATTTCCTGTCGCCCAAGGTATCCTCTAAAGATAGGGATGTAATGGGTTTCGATGACTGTGGAGATGGCTCCACATGGATGATCGAAGACAATTGGTGTATGGCACATATCATGCACCTCGCTGGTGTATTCCCCAGCGTCAATATTGCCCGTAAAAATGGGTGGAATAAGCCCATTCCAGAGGGATTTTCTGAGTTTACCGTTGGTAAAAAGAAGAAAAAAGTTTGGATTCTCAATGAATTCAATGACTTAGAGTAAGCGATTTTGTTTGACAAATCTCTTTCCGCATGGTACTATAAGACATAATCAGAAGAGGAAAGAGATATGACTAAGTTCGTTAACAAAGAATTCAATTACGATGGTTTGTACCTGACCTATGGTGCGGATCGTCGGTTCGTTGCTCGTTTCAAGAATGGTGGCATGGTCGCCTTCAAGAAATTCCTCCGTGAGAACTTCACCGTTGAGGAATACTTTGCCAATCTTACTTGCAATCCTCCTCTGAAGGTTCTTGAGATTAAGGGTTATGTAAATCCCACGGTTGCAAGGATTCTTAAAGAACGTGGTTATCCTATGACTCTAGAAGGTAGGGACAGGATGATTGAAGATGATATCGCTCGGAGGGCTGCATAAATGGTTGACAGAATTACGATGGACAAGGGTGTTTTCCTTGGTTATGGTAATCTAGAAGACCTAGAGCTCATAGGTCGAGCTTTCGGGTATGACATTCATCTTGAGAAAGAAGAACGCACATATCATACCGTATGGGTCTATGACCGCAACGTGACTAAACGAATTCGCCATGTAGAGGGTTACATGGAAACTCGTTTTCGGATTGTTGCAAAGGTAGAGTTGACCAAGGAACGTGGTGCATGGCACGTTGATCTAGTCAATGTCGATAGTCGGTACAAGGGTAACAACCTTGCCGTTAAGATTTACAAGTTTTTAATCAAGAAATTAAACATTACACTGATGGCTGGAACTAGTGCTTCGCCCGGCGGCCGCTATGTCTGGAATAAACTTGCTAAGGAACGTGATGTAACGGTGTATGCCAAGAAATCACCCTATTCCAAGCTGATAGACTTCCCCAAGTCTGGTAAAAGAGAGCTTATCTCCAAAAAGTTTAACCTATATGGCACCAACGCAGAGATTTTTGCGGTTGTAGCCTAACTTTTGCCTTGACAAACCCTATTTTATGGTATATACTAAGGTATAAACTGAGAAAAGGAAAGAGATTATGACTGTTTATGTTAAAGAAGGTGCTGAAACGATTGTTGCTGGTCTTGGTAAGATGAAAGATGCCATGATTAGGGACTATATTGGGTTCATGCCTCCGAAGGATGACGTTCGGAAGAATATGTGCGAAAGGTACGAGAATAATTTCACGATCACCTACGGTAAGAAGTACATCAAGATTACCGAAAGGGGTGGTGGAGTTAAGGCGTTTGTTGTTGGTGTTGACAATGACAAGAAGTTCAAGAAGGGTGACATTCTGAAACCCGCTGGTTACGCTGCTCCTGCACGGAACGCTGCACGGGGTAATATCCTCGACGGTGGATATCCCATCAACTGGACTGGCCCCCTTTACCTCTAGGAGATTATGATGATACGGAAACCTACTGTTGAAAAAAACATAATTAATCTGGATGGCCCAGATGGTAATGCTAATGTTCTACTTGGGATTGCCAGTAGGTTATGTTCGGAAGTCGGGTATGCCTCTGATGAGAAGGAAATCATGCTCAAAAGAATGATGTCTGGTGATTACAAGAATCTTGTCAAGACATTTGATGAGTATTTTGGTGGTTATGTAATGTTGGAAACAATGAATGAGGAATTGCTATGAAACGAATCATGACGGTTGCGATTGAAACTCTGTTTATGTTAACCCTATTTGCGGTAGGGTGGTTCTGTTTGGTGGTATTATAGGCCAAATTAGCTATTGACAAAGCCTTTTGAATGTGGTACTATAAGACATAATCGGAAAACAGAGAGAAAGATACGAAATGGCTTATGTGAGTAAAGAGACAAAGAAGGAACTGGCTCCTGAGATTAAGAAGGTTCTCGCCGAATACGGTGTTAAGGGAACCATCAAGGTTAATCATGGCAGCACTTTGTGTGTCACTCTTCGGAAGGTTCCTGTTGGGATGTTTACCGATAGAGAGATTGAAAACGGTGTGAACGTCTACCATCTTGAATGGTTTGAGGGAACTGCGAAAAGGTTCTTGATCAAATTACTTGCCGCCATGAAGGGTAAGAAGTGGTATGACAACACTGATGCCATGATTGACTATTTCGATACCGCTTGGTACAACGATATCAAGATTGGTGAGTGGAACAAGCCTGTTGAGATTGTGAAATGAATTTGATTGCAAAAGGTTACAGTTCTTTGGATGATGTAACGCCGATGTATCTCTGGAATAGTGGAAACTACAAGTACGAGATTGAGGTTGTTAAGAACAAATACTACAAAGAATGTGAAGTATTTGATTCTTCTTACGATGAGGCTCTTGATAAGTTCAAAGAGTTGGTTGGTGGTTCTTTTGAATATACTGAGGAGGCGTACTATGCCTGTTAGTAAGACTGATGCACTAATGAAAAATCTCTTATATGAAAAGGTTACGGTGATACACGCAGCCTTTGAGGACGCACCCACAACGGTTGCGTTTGTAGAGGTTAAGAAGGACTTGTCGGTTACTGACAAGTTAGAGAAGGCTTTCGTAAAGACCAACAGCATCAATGATGCTTGGTGGAACAACGAGGGCGTGACCAAGATGTTTGGTGGTGCCGCATGTCGGAGCACCATGACAGGTGACATGGTTTTGGTTGGTACTAAGAAGTACAAGTGTGAGATGGCTGGATGGAGTGAAATTGAGTGACCGATGAACAAACCACTCTTGTCGAAAAAAGAATAGAGAGGGCAATGCTTGCTAGGAAGAATGTTGGTTCTTCGTGGGGTAAGCTTTATTGGGACACTGTTCTCGCATACTTACTGAGACAGGCAAACAGATTGAACTAAATAACTGTATGGTGACTATAACTGAAGCAGCCAAAAAGTATATGCGTTCCGTCATACTAAATGGCGACAAAGTATCCCTCTCTGTAAAAGGTGGGGGATGTTCTGGATTCCAGTATGTTTGGGGTTTGAGGACCGACAGCACAGGCGTTAATTGGTCTGATCCCATAGAGGATATTTTAGTTCTTGATCCACTAGCAGAGATGTATGTTATAGGTAGTGAGATAGATTATGTAACAGAGTTGGGTGGTAGCTTTCTGAAGGTTGTCAATCCAACTGCAACAACCCAATGTGGGTGCGGAGAAAGTTTCGGTGTCTAATACTATAGCAATGTGGTTCATAGTGGCTATGCTGCCAAGTGGTATAGACAGTTATATATTCCACAACCCCACATTTGATAGCAAATATAAATGTGTGGAATTCATTGTTGAGAGACATGAAGCATTGAACGATTTCATAGCTGGTGAATATAATATAAATCATTCAATATCATCAAAATTTTATTGCATGGAAAAGAACTTTATTAAAGAAATTGAAGATATGTCCGGCAATGTGACTTAGGAGGAGAGGTAAATGTATGAGTATCCATGCAAAATTGTAAAGGTAATAGACGGTGACACAGCTGATGTGGACATCGATCTTGGATTCGGTGTGTGGCTAAAGAAACAGAGGATTCGTTTCTATGGTGTTGACACACCTGAGTCAAGGACCAGCGACAAGGAAGAAAAGGTCTATGGACTGATGGCAAAGGAGTTTGTGCAGAAACATCTACCCTTGGATTCGATACAGGTTCTACGCACAAGAAAAGATGGCAAGGGTAAGTATGGCCGCATATTGGGTGAGTTTGTTGTGAATGACACAACTGTAAATCAGTTGTTGATTGACACGCACAATGCAGTTGCATATCATGGACAGTCAAAAGAAGATATTGCAGAAGAACATCTGGCAAATAGAGAACTAGTGAGCATAGAGAATTATCCGTGAAATTATTAGACGATTACCTTACGGAGTCAGAATACAACGATTTAACGACAACCTCACTTGAGTATGCAAAGGTGCATTGGGTGGGGCAAAGTGCGATACCGGCAAATGCATTGCATGAGCTGGTGTTATCTACATATCCATATCTGACTAAACCTGCCAAAGGCGCAACAGCTTGGTATAACATTCGACCTGTAGACCCCAAATGGCACAGCGACATTGAGTCATATTGCACAGTCAAGGGATTTGTTAAGGAACCGCAACCCCTACCCGAATATACTTTCATTTACTACGTCAAGAGTCCCGACAGTGGCGGAAATCTCCAAATTGGAGGACCACGATGGGGTATTCATCGTCAGATAGAACCCATACAAAATAGATTGGTGTATTTTGATGCGACTTTGACACATAGAGTTGCGCCATACGAGGGCAATCGTGTATCTATAGGGATTATATGGTGGGAGAAGACCCCAGAATATTACGGTGATTTGGGTGAAACTGAGACAAAAGTGCTTCCCAGAATATGGGAAATAGAGGATGAAAAAAATGCTGTACATATCTCCGCCGTTCGGTAATTATTTCACATATAAAGATGCAGTACCTATCATGGGTACGTTTACTGCATACCCAAGAAAGGGTTTGATATATCATACGTTGAGATCATTGCGACCAGTGAGTGGTGGGTGGAGAAATCAAATAGGGTTTCGTAACAAGGGTATCCGTAATGTCACTATAAAGCCTGATCGTATACACTCCATATGCGGATTAAATGATGATGAATGGGAACATCTGTTGTACTTAGTTCCGAAGGGAACAAAGCTTGAGCTCAATTTGTCATGTCCTAACGTGAGTGAGATCACCATACCACATGATACACTCAAAGAATTTCTGCAAAAATTTCCTGACCTGATGGTGAAGGTGCGGTATGACATATCGGATTACGATGCAGCTGATCTCAAGCTGTACGGTGTAAACCATATTCACTGTTCAAATACCATACCAACACCCAGAGGGGGTATATCAGGATCGCAGTTAAGAGTTATGAATATGGCTGCTATCAAGCGGCTATCTGAACTATCTTTTAATTCACTGATTGCCGGGGGTGGAATATATTCTGACAAGGATGTATATCAGTATCGGGATATGGGTGCAACTGATTTCTCCATATCAACAGCACATATCAGCTGTCCGTGGAACATACCGTCAATATACAGGAGTGTTTATGAGTAAAATCAAGAAAATGTACAAGTTTGTATCACGCAAGGAAGACAGCTGGGCTTCCATCGTGATTACAGGCGGACGTTATAGTGGTATCGTATACCAGTACGGTAGAATAGCACTCAATGAGGAAGAAGATGCGGAAGGGAACTTGACACTTTCGTTTGATTATACTATAATGGATAATTATGGTATATCCAATGATGAAATACACGATGATTTTCGCAATCTTCTTGGTGACATTCTTGTTGATGTACTAGATGACCAACTAAAGGAAGAACAGCTTGAATATGTCCCAGACCATTGAACGCACAGCACTAACGCAACTTGTAAGCAACGAGCAGTATGCTCGCAAAGTGCTACCTTTTATGAAGAGCGACTATTTCTCTGACCGTACAGAACGCACGTTATTTGAGGAAATCGCTAAATTTGTAGACAAATACAACAAGATACCTACTCAGACATCCCTTGAGATAGAGGTATCGGCTCGCAAGGATTTGAATGGTGAGGACTTCAAGAAGGTAATCGAAGCCATACAGGGTATGGAATTTTCCGATGTGGATTTCGATTGGTTAGTGGACACAACAGAACAATTTTGTAAAGATAAGGCGGTATATAATGCTATTGTTGAAGGTATATCTATCATTGATGGAAAAGATAAGAAACGAGGTCCAGATGCTATTCCAAGTATCCTCACCGATGCCCTTGCTGTGGGTTTTGATAATCGTGTGGGCCACGATTATTTGCTGGACGCAGAGTCCCGATATGACTATTATCACAAGGTAGAAGAGAAGATTCCGTTTGATCTGGACTTCTTCAATCGCATCACCAAGGGTGGATTACCACCTAAAACACTGAATATTGCCCTTGCTGGTACAGGTGTGGGTAAGTCTCTGTTCATGTGTCACGTTGCTGCAAACTGTCTGAGTCAGGGAAGAAACGTCCTGTATATCACATTAGAGATGGCAGAAGAACGTATCGCAGAGAGAATCGATGCTAATCTGATGAATATCTCTATGGAAGACCTACATAGTCTACCAAAACAGATGTATGAGAACAAGATTGCCAAGATCATCAAGTCCACGAGTGGACAGTTGATTGTCAAGGAATATCCTACGGCTTCGGCACATAGCAGCCACTTTCGAGGGTTGATAAAGGAACTTGCAATCAAGAAATCATTCCGACCAGATATTATCTTCGTAGATTACCTCAATATCTGTGCATCGTCAAGGTTTAAAGGAGCACAAAATGTCAACAGTTACATGTATATCAAGGCGATTGCTGAAGAGCTTAGAGGACTGGCGGTTGAGACAAATGTTCCAATTATGTCGGCAACACAGACCACTAGATCAGGTTTCGTGTCTTCGGATATTGGTCTTGAAGATACGAGTGAGAGCTTTGGTCTGCCTGCGACTGCCGATTTCATGTTTGCACTCATTAGCAATGAGGAACTAGAAGAGCTCAATCAGATTGCGGTCAAGCAGCTCAAGAACCGATATAATGACCCTACTGCTAATAGACGCTTTGTGGTGGGTATTGATCGTGCAAAGATGAAATTGTATGATATAGACGATAAGGAACAGGAAGACCTCGTAGATGCCGGACAGGAGACTTTCGCTGAACCAGTGTTTGATAGAACTAATTTTGGAGAGGATTGGAAGGTATAGTGTATAGCTATCAGAGTGAACAGAGAGCTGCGATAAGAGAATCCGCTGTCATTCTTGATCTTCGGTATAAAGGATGGTCCTGTGAGGAATTCTCAAGAGATTCAAAGGCTGATATAGTGGTTGATCGGGGAAAGGGTACTGTCGAGATGGTACAGGTAAAACCCATTGTAAACTCCAAAATACCCACAGTAACACGAAAAGAAAGAGAGGGGGGAAGAAATACCGAGCTCTATCGGGATTTCGGTATACACTGGATAGCAGGACACGATTGGAAAACACGGCTCATATACTACTATCATATAGACACATATGGACCACTCAATGGAAAAGACATCGACATAAGAAAAATACCCCCGAATATATTTCCTGAGTGGATACCACCATTACATACGAATGGTGCAAAAGAAAAGAAAACAGAAGCGGTAAAAGATGCATTTGCTGAACATTGGAGATAAGTAACATGAAAACTCTATTTGCACAGACTGATTACGGGGAAAAGCAGACACATGAGAAATGGAACGGAAAATTCTATGATGAGAAAGACTTGAATCAGATTGTCACCATCACAGAAAACACCGCAATATACCGGCCAGATGCAACCCTCGACGGTATAGGTGTACCCATCGCATATGTGATAACCGATGCAGTACAAAATGAGAACATAGAGAAAGTCCTGTATTCCGTAGAGGAAGCTTCCGTGATGAGAGCAAACTGCGCTGGTCCGATACTTCCGAAAGAGATGGCAAAAAAAGGTCTGATAGAGGGAAAAGACTATAAGCTACGCAGTCCAAATTCCTACTATCTAAAAACAAAATCAGGCAAATGGGGAATGATCGCATACAGCAATAGCATCGATTCTGTCATGGTAGGAGCGAAGAGAGGACGATTCACAGGTAAAGTCAACGTATCAAATCCTAAGCTATTTGAAAATCTCAAGGATTTACCCACATATGTAGAGAACGCATTTAAAATCGCAGACCCAGAAATCTATGAAAGACAAAGAAAATTCGCAGAAGAGTATATACCACAAGAGTATAGACACGGTATGGTAACAACCTTTTCACTGAATAGATACTCTGCATTTTCCAGCAAAGCAATGTCTGCTCATAGTGACGGTGCTGACGTAGAATATACAACAATGAGCTGTCATCGTCAAGGAGAATATACAGGTGCATATCTATCATTTCCACGTTGGGGAGTAGGAATTGATCTACCACATGGATCAGTATGCATCGCAGATAGCAAGAGTCTGCACTGTGTTACACCTATACATGGAACAGGAACAAGGTATACAACAGTATGCTATACAGATAAATCCTGTGCTACGAAGCTGAAATCTGAACGGTATATAGGAAAGCATGCGAGAAAAGAGAGTGGAAATCTGGAAGGATTTCTCTGAGCGGAACAATTTGGGTATACATGGGATATCATGGGTATTTGCGGTAGCTTTCGATAAAGGCTAAAATAAACATAGAAGAAGATGGATTAAAGTCTGCGGCCTATCAGCATTTTTTCTCCACATACCCCGAAATATATAAAAAAACTTTAGAAATAGTGCAGAAAGGCCTTGACATTCCCTTGACTCTGTGTTACTTTAGCTATGTAAGATGGTTAAAGAGATAGAGATACATTAATGACAACACCGATTGATTTCTTAGATGCTACTAACGGTGGTATTCGGTTGTATAACAGGACTGCTGATGGTAAGAGAGACTACGTTGGGTGGGGAACCACTGCTGAGACTATCGCCATGATGATTGAGACATGTGGTATTGCTGATACCGTATATGCTGGCAGCAGCATGGAGTTTGCCGCTGAGGATGGCTTCAAGACGAATGACGGTGCAATGGTACTGTGGAATAAAGCAAAAGAATTGTATTTTTGGGGTTGACATCGAAGGAATAGTGTGGTATAGTTAGTTAAACTTAGAGAGATTAAGGTTGGTTGGCCGCTGGTAAAGTTCCCAAGAAAGGGTTGCGGGGTTCATGTTCTCTCTCTTTTATTATGGAGGGCCGGGTTAGGGCTCATGGTCTGGAAGCATCACAAAGGACCAACGAGAAGTGATGTCTCGTAGCGTATAGGGTTCGACTCCCATACCCCTTCACTAGATTCGCCGGGATTGCCGTATTTTCAGCAATCCCTTTGGCTATATGCTCGACAGGGGTGGGGGTTAAAACTGGCAAATGAAGCCTAATCTATAAATGCAATAAGGTGTCAACGATAAATAGTCCTGTGTTTACTCAGCTGTACAGAACAATCGAAGACATAAAATCAGATGATCCCTGTATTGGTATTTGCACTATTAATGAAAAGGGTATCTGTATTGGGTGTGATCGTTCTTCCAGTGAGATAGTATATTCAAAAGGGCCACCCCCCAAAACTGAGCAAAAGCACTTGACTTAACTGTGTATTTCTGATACACTGGTAGCAAAATAGGAGAATAGTATGGATTTGTTAACTTTTCTGCAAGGGTTCTTTTTAGGAGCGACACTTGCGTTTATTGTGGTAGCAATATGGGAATGTAGAGACATGAGAAGGAGTATGAGAAAATATGACAAATGACTTTCTGAAGACGATTGTAAAAGAAGTCGGCAATGAGTATGCATCTATTGTTGATGATGGTGTTGAGGCAGGGGATGTGGATAGCTTTATCGACACTGGCTCTCTTATACTTAATGGATTACTGTCTGGTTCTCTGAATGGTGGTCTACCCTCGAATAAGATTACAGCTCTTGCAGGGGAAAGTGCAACAGGTAAGACATACTTTCTTATGGGTATTGTCAAGAACTTTCTGGATGCAAACCCCGAATCAGGTGTGATATACTTTGAGAGTGAATCTGCGATTACAAAGCAGATGGTGGTGGATCGTGGTATTGACTCAAAGAGAATGGTGATTATGCCCGTGACAACCGTACAGGAATTCAGGCATCAAGCATTAAAGGTACTGGATGGATATCTCTCACAGAACGAGGCAGACCGTAAGCCGCTCTTTCTCTGTCTGGACTCGTTGGGTATGCTGAGTACCAGTAAGGAAGTCGAGGATACTGCTGAAGGAAAAGAGACAAGGGATATGACTCGTGCTCAGGTTCTCAAAGCAGCGTTTCGAGTTCTGACGTTGAAACTTGGCCGAGCGAAAGTCCCTATGGT
>Ga0098041_1001177_pt1 | contig 10051 bp, 13 predicted proteins | sample 8_EtaG_FD_77066 | JGI IMG/M metagenome (GOLD analysis project Ga0098041, IMG submission 77066) | Marine viral communities from the Subarctic Pacific Ocean - 8_ETSP_OMZ_AT15162 metaG | ecosystem: Environmental > Aquatic > Marine > Oceanic | place: Pacific Ocean | collected 2015-01-08
CATTTTTCATATTGGGTTATTGGCATATATATGAGGAATGGATTTTTCTTTTTGAGTTAGTCAAAAACTTCGAAACAGCTAATAGGGTAATAGGGAAAGGATAAAAGACTCTTGTAGAAGAGAATACAGCGTATTGGTATGACCTATTAGAAGGTTATTGGCACAGGAAGGTAATATGCGTAATGCATGCGTAAACTTTACCATAGCAAGAGTTTAGTATTATGATATGCAAAAACAACGTATCCACGTCCTTATATAGTGTGTACGGAGGAGTAGTACAAATGGAACCTAGTCGCAAGGAAAAGAAGCTAACACCGAAACAGGAAAAGTTCGCACAAGCTGTAGCATCGGGAACTAGCTTAAAGGAGGCAGCCGAGGTTGCTGGCTATTCACACAAAAACTCTGCCAGAGCAGGAGCATACTTGGCGAACCACGAGCCATTAGTCCAGAACAGAATACAGGAGTTGCAGAACAGGGGTGCTGCGAGGGCAACGCTCACATTATCTAAACACCTAGACAATTTAGAGGAGTTAAGGGACAAGGCACTCCAGAACAATGCCTTTGGTGCTGCAGTAACTGCTGAAGTAAGTCGAGGCAAAGCTGCTGGTATATATGTCGAGCGTAAAGAGTTAACAGTAAACAAAACATCGGATCTTACCAAGCTAGAGATTATCGAAAGACTCAAGGAATTACATCAAGAGTCAGGAGGGGCTCTGCCACTAACAACATACACTATTGAAGGACAACAGTCAAAGGACTCCGAGACTGAGTTCGAGAACAATACTCGAGAAGAGTCAAAGGACAATAGTTCGGGAGTTAATTGACCATGGCTAGGATTCTTTTCTATGTGGACTCATGGTATCCTGCCTCAGAGGATGATGACCCCCCCTGCATGTATGACTTTTATATAAAAACTTTACGTTGGTTCACAGTCTTTGTGCTCCAAAAAATTTTGCAACAAAAAATAATATGAAAAACAATGAACTAGAGCACATTCCCCAAGAGTTATTGGTCGAACATCTCGAATTATCGGAACGATTGGCGGAACTCCAGAAAAAGGAAACCATACAGACAAACTTTCTTCCATTCGTAAAAGCGATGTGGTCAGATTTCATAGAAGGCGAGCACCACCGCATAATGGCAAGAGCCTTTGACCGAATAGCTTCGGGCGAACTAAAAAGGTTGATCGTCAACATGCCACCACGTCATACTAAATCGGAATTCGCCTCCTATATGTTCCCAGCGTATCTGGTCGGTAAGAATCCAGGACTCAAGATAATACAGGCAACACACACGGCAGACTTAGCTGTTCGTTTTGGTAGAAAAATTCGTGATCTAATCGACACTAACCAATATAGAGAGATCTTCCCGAACGTAGAGCTCAACCCTGAGAGTAAAGCAGCAGGAAGATGGGAGACAAGAACAAAAGATGGAAAAATGAACGGCGAATATTTTGCATCTGGTGTCGGTGGTGCACTGGCTGGTAGAGGTGCGGATTTATTTATTATTGACGACCCACACTCAGAGCAAGACGCCATGAGTGCTAACGCTCTGGACGATGCGTACGAATGGTACATGACTGGACCAAGACAAAGACTACAGCCAGGAGGTGCCATAGTAATGGTGATGACGCGTTGGTCGAAAAAAGATTTGACAGGTCGTGTTGTTAAAAAGATGATGGAATCTGACGACGCTGATCAGTGGGAGATTATTGAACTCCCTGCTATTCTCCCTTCAGGTAAGTCGTTATGGGAAGGGTATTGGCCGTTACCTGAGTTAGAGAAAATCAAAGCCTCTATATCTCCATCTAAATGGGCAGCTGAATATATGCAAAACCCCACTGGGGAAGGTGCTTCCATTATTAATAGGGATTGGTTCAAGATCTGGGATCAAGAGTCTCCGCCACACGTGGACTATATTATTCAATCTTACGACACGGCTTTTTTAAAAACTGAAAGAGCAGACTACTCAGCTATTACTACGTGGGGAGTCTTTTATCCTGAGGGAACAATTGGAGAAGAAAACTACCCAGGCAATGAAGCACATATTGTGTTATTGGACTCAGTTCGCGAGAGGCTTTCTTTCCCTGAATTAAAGGAAAAAGCATTAGAGCAATATAAAGCGTGGGATCCTGAGTCTGTAATTATAGAAGGCAAGGCATCGGGCATGCCTCTGACGCAAGAACTCCGTGCTCTTGGCATACCAGTACAAAACTTTACACCAAGCAGAGGGCAAGACAAAGTTGCGAGACTTAACTCTTGTACTCCGTTGTTCAGTGGTGGGTACGTGTGGGTGCCAGAAACTAACTGGGCAGAGCAGCTAATGGACGAAGTGTCGGACTTCCCATACGGAGAACACGACGATTTAGTTGACAGCACAACACAAGCATTGATGAGATTTCGTCAGGGTGGTTTCGTAAAACTAGGAACGGACTACGAGGAAGAGCCAGTCTATCGGAGGAAACGAGTTTACTATTGAGGACTTTTTAAAGTATGATTCAAATCATAATAATTCGACAAAAGTAATATGGCTGTAGAAAAATCAACATTGTCCCCTGTTTTATCCGAAGAATTAGAGATAGAACTTCCTCTCGAAGAACAAGAAATACTACCAGAAAACATAATTATTGAAGGCGAGGAAGAAGAATCTAACATAGCTATAGTCCCCGACCCGATTGAAGACTTTAATCAAAACTTAGCAGACGTTATAAACGAAGAAGACTTACGTGCTCTCTGCATGGATCTTACTTCAGATTTTGACGAAGACGAAGAGTCTCGTAGAGAATGGTTAGAATCGTTTACTAAAGGTCTAGATCTATTAGGTATAAAAACTGAGGACAGAACTGAACCATTCCCAGGAGCCAGTGGTGTACACCACCCTTTACTGTCTGAATCTGTAGCACAGTTCCAAGCACAAGCGTATAAGGAACTCTTGCCTGCTGATGGACCTGTCAAAACACAAGTCTTAGGTAATGCTGATGCTTCAAAAGAGCAACAAGCACAAAGAGTCAAAGAGTTTATGAACTATCAGATAACATACAATATGGAAGAGTTCGATCCTGAACTTGACCAGCTGTTGTTTTATCTACCACTTTCTGGTTCAGCGTTTAAAAAGGTGTATTATGATCCATCTAAAGCTAGAGCAGTTAGTAGCTTTATAATGGCAGAAGATTTTATAGTTTCGTATTCGACGACAGACTTACTTGATTGCCCTAGAGCAACACATGTCATACAGATGACAGAAAATCATATTCGTAAAATGCAACAGGCTGGTTTATATAGAGATGTAGAGATTGGTGTACCTTCTCAGGACGAGGAAAGCATGTCTGGAGTTAAAACAAAGATAGATGACATAACTGGAGTCAGTAAACCTTCAGTTGCTGAAACATATACAGTACTCGAAATGCATGTAGACCTAGATTTAGAAGGTTTTGAAGACTCAGAAGATGGTGAAGAGACGGGAATAGCCTTACCATACATAGTAACTATGGTAAAAGAGAGTAATCAGATACTCTCTATAAGAAGAAACTTCTCTCCAGATGACCCTCTTAAGAAGAAAATAGAGTACTTTGTTCACTATAAGTTCCTTCCAGGACTAGGTTTTTATGGTTTTGGGCTCATACACATGATTGGTGGACTTAGTAAATCAGCAACTTCTATACTAAGACAGCTTGTTGATGCAGGCACACTAAGTAACTTGCCTGCTGGGTTTAAAGCTAGAGGCATGCGAATTAGGGATGATGATAATCCTATAGAGCCAGGAGAGTGGCGAGATGTAGATGTCCCAGGAGGCACTATACGAGATGCTCTGATGCCACTACCTTATAAAGAACCAAGTGGTGTACTAGCACAGCTGTTAGCTGTTATCGTAGAAGGTGGTCAACGTTTTGCTAACATAGCAGACATGAAGATAGGTGATATGGGTCAAGAAGCACCTGTTGGTACAACTATCGCGATGTTAGAACGTGGCAGTAAAATAATGTCCGCTATACATAAACGTCTACACTATGCTCAAAAAATAGAATTTAAACTATTAGCAAGAGTTTTTGCTGAATCGCTACCAGCAGAATATCCTTATGATGTTGTTGGTGGTACACGTACTGTGTACGCTAAAGATTTTGATGGGCAAGTGGATGTGTTACCTGTAAGCGACCCAAACATTTTTAGTATGAGCCAACGTGTCGTATTAGCACAAACACAACTACAGCTAGCACAAAGTGCTCCTGAGTTACATAATTTAAGAGAGGCTTACTTTAAGATGTACACTGCACTAGGTGTGCAAAACATAGATGAAATACTGGAGCCACCAGAAGACATGTCTCCTAAAGACCCAGTGCAAGAAAACCAAGACGCACTTATGGGCACACCCTTAAAAGCATTTTTAGAGCAAAACCACGATGCTCACATTGCAGCCCATATGGCATTTATGCAAAACCCAATGGTACAGCAAAATCCTGCTGCACTACAAGCACTACAAGCACATATACAAGAGCATCAGGCTATGAAGTACAGACTACAAGTACAGCAAATTCTAGCCGAGCAAGGTATGGAACTTCCACCAGAAGGACAACCAGTGCCAATGGAAATACAGAATCAAATTGCTATGTTAGCAGCAGAGGCAACACAGCAAATAACAGGACAAGAGCAAGCCTTAATAGAAGCACAACAAATTGCCCAGCAGCAACCTCAACTAGATCTAGCTAACAAACAGCTTGAACTACAAGGTATGGAAATACAGAGAAAAGCACAAGCTGATCAACTACGTGCTCAAACTGAACTGACTAAGGCAGAAATGGATGCACAGACTTCTCTAGCAAAAGCAGAGAAGAATGAGGACATTGCCCAACAGAAAATTGCAGCTTCTCGTGAGAAAGATGCAATGGATGCAGAACTCAAGTCTCAGAAATCTTATGGAGAAATTCTTAAGCAAGTAAAAGACGCAGAGGAAAAAAGTGAGTAATCAATAGGAGAAAAACATGCCAAAGAAAAATAAAAAGATAAAAGGCTACAGTGAAGGTGGTCTTCATTCAAAAAAGAAAGTTATGAAAACGAGAGGCACTGGTGCTGCCACAAAAGGTTTAAATTTTCATAGTTCTGATTAATGGACTATATAAAGGTTGTCGAGTACCTACTCAGGAAGTACAGAGAACGTTGTGCTGCTTTAGAAGAAACACTCGCATCGGGAGGTGTTGCCAATTTTGAGCAATACCAACGCGTCGTCGGAGAGATATCAGGTCTTCGCTCTGCCGAACAAGAAATACTTGACCTGCAAAAAAATATGGAGAAAGAAATAGATGACTGATAAAAATGTTGTACCAGACGTGGTCATGAATTTTGATAAAGGAACTAAAGCTGAGGAAGAAATCGTAGAAGAGAAATCCGTAGAAGAAGTTGCTTCTCAAGTAGATATTTTACCACAGCCAACAGGATACAGAGTATTGATACTGCCACGAGGTAGGTCTGCTGTAACTGATGGCGGAATTCAATTAGTTTCTGAAACGATTGAAAGAGACACAGTATCCTCAGTTGTAGGATATGTTATTTCTCTTGGTCCAGATGCCTATAAGGATACTGTAAAGTTTCCTGAGGGTGCTTGGTGTCAAGAGGGAGAATGGGTGCTTTTCGGCAGGTATGCTGGTGCTCGCTTTAAAATTGACGGAGGAGAACTTCGTCTTTTAAATGATGACGAGATATTAGCTAGAATACCAGACCCTGAAGCAGTTGATTATTAATAACCAACATGGAGGAAACCATGCAACAAGAAGAAAATCTTGCCGTAGAAGAAGCAGTAGAAGTTGAGCTTCCTGCTGAAGAAAAAGAGAATGAAGAAAAAGAGAATGAGATAGAAGTTGTAGAAGCTGAAGCCGAAGAAACTAAACCTGAGGAGAAATCTGAACAAGAAGAGTATAGTGATTCTGTTCAGAAAAGAATAAACAAGCTAACCTACAAACTTAGAGAAACAGAAAGACAAAGTGAGGAAGCACTTTCTTGGGCTCAAAAAGTTCAAAAAGAAAATGAAAATCTAAAAAAGAAAGCTGACTCTGCGAATACAGCTATGTTCTCTGAGTATGACAATAGGATTAACACAGAATTGGATGCTGCGAAAGCGGAGTACAAAGATGCCTTTGATCGTGGTGACACAGATGCAATAGTTTCAGCAAACGAGAAACTTGCTCGTTTGTCTGTAGAAGCAGAAAGTTTGCGTCGTGTTACAGAGCAAAGAAAAAGGTCGTCTGAAAATCCCACGGAAGAAGCACCAACGCTTCCTAACGCAGCAGAGCAACAGGCGAACACTGTCCCAGCACCACCTGATCCCAAAGCACAGGAATGGGCACAAAGAAACTCATGGTTTGGACAAGACCAAGGTTTAACTTTTGCTGCATTCGGTGTCCACAGGGAACTTATGGAAGAAGGCTATGATGGTAAGACTGATGAGTATTACACAGAATTAGACAATAGGCTTTCCAAATTTGGAATTAGCACCTATAATGAAGATCGAGAACAAGTTTCCGACTCTCCCGTGCAGAGAGTAGCGAGTCCAACAAGACAAGCAAGAAATAAAAAAGCACGCAGTAAGACTGTAAAACTCACACAGAGTCAAGTAGCAATAGCGAAAAAACTCGGTGTGCCTCTTGAAGAGTATGCTAAATATGTTAAAACACAATAAGGAGTAAAAAATGACAGAAAAAGATACAAACGAACAAGTAGATGAATCTGTTGCTACGGATCGATCTCCTCGATCTGCACAAGCACGAGATAAACAAACTCGCAAAACACCATGGGCACCACCCTCTGCCCTAGATGCACCACCTGCACCTCCAGGTTTTAAGCATCGTTGGATTAGAGAATCTATACTCGGACAAGACGATAAGACTAATATGTCTAAGCGTCTACGTGAAGGTTTTGAACCTGTGCGTGCGGAAGAGTTTCCAGATTTCGAAGCACCAACGATACAAGACGGAGTACATGCTGGTGTAATCGGAGTAGGTGGGCTGATCCTGGCAAGAATACCTGAGGAAACAGTAAATGAACGGAAAGAGTATTTCGATAGTCTTACCGCAGACGCGATGCGTGCTGTTGACACAGATTTAATGAGAGAAAGCGACCCAAGTATGCCTATTAGTAGACCTAATAGAAACACAAAGGTTACTTTCGGAAGAGGATCTTAGGTAAAACTAAGATATTTTAACAACATATTTTATAAGGTAAAACAATATGGCAAATGTAAATGATCCAGATGGTTTTACTCCCGCATATCATATGTCTGGTGGTGTAATCAGACCTCAAGAGTTTGCGATAGCAAGTGCTACAAATGCCTCGATTTTTTCGGGCGATGTAGTTAATCTCTCAAGTGGTTTGGTTATACAGGGTACTGCAACAGGTACACCATTGGGCGTATTTTACGGAGTAGAATACACAGCGACTTCAGGCGAAATCATCTTTGCGAAGATGTGGACGGCTGACACCGCAACACTAGGTTCTGCAAATGCGAAAGCGTTAGTATATGTCGATCCTGATATTGTCTACGAGGCTCAGTCAACGGGCACTCCAACACAAGCATCAATCGGCACAACTAATACTATTTCGACAACTGCAGGTGATACAGCAACAGGTCGATCAAAAGAAGGTGTGACAACTACAACTTCTAGTGGTATTGCGACAGTAGTAGGTTTTCCCGACAAACCATCAAATTCTATTGGACAGTACGCTAGAGTGTATGTGACGTTCCCAGCTTCTGTGTTCGGCAATAACTAAAGAGGTAATTAAAGATGGCAATTAATAGAGCACAATTAGTGCAAGAACTAGAGCCTGGCTTAAACGCTCTCTTTGGACTTGAATATAGCAGATACGAAAACGAGCATTCTGAAATTTTCGATACAGAAAATTCAGACAGAGCGTTTGAAGAAGAAGTTATGCTTTCAGGTTTCGGTGAAGCACCTGTGAAAGGAGAAGGCTCATCAGTCTCATACGACTATGCGCAAGAAACTTACACAGCAAGGTACTCTCACGAAACTGTGGCATTAGCTTTTGCTTTAACTGAGGAAGCTATAGAAGACAACCTTTATGATAGCCTTTCAGCTAGATACACTAAAGCATTAGCTAGGTCAATGAGCCAAACTAAGCAAGTGAAAGCTGCAAATGTTCTTAATAATGGTTTCTCATCCAGTTATCCTGGAGGGGATGGTAAGGAGTTATTCGCTACTGACCACCCAACTTTGACTGCTGGAGATCAAGCCAACGAGCCGAGTACAGCTGCTGATTTGAACGAAACTTCTTTAGAAAATGCAATGATTGATATTGCTGGATTTAAAGATGAGCGTGGTTTAAAGACTAACGTTCAAGCTAGAAAGTTAATCGTTCCCCCAGCACTTCAGTTCGTAGCTGATAGACTGTTAAACACTCCTGGAAGAGTGTCAACTTCTGATAATGATATAAACGCTATCAGAAACATGAGCATGCTTCCTGAAGGTTACACAGTTAATCACTTCTTAACTGATACGGATGCGTTTTTTGTAAAAACTGACGCACCTAATGGGCTGAAACATTTTGTAAGGGCATCAATGTCTACTGGAATGGAAGGAGACTTCGAGACTGGTAACATGCGTTACAAAGCAAGAGAAAGATATTCTTTTGGTTTTAGTGATTGGCGTGGTATTTACGGATCCCCAGGAGCGTAAATAATCGTTTAGACGAAAGTAAGGGAGGCTTCGGCTTCCCTTTCTTTTTTTCGACAATAGGTATAGAATAAAAGTCTAGGGTAAATTAATTAACTGTTTTATAGACTGACCTAGCAGACGAGCCGAGACTATAGAACTTATTTCCAAAGGAGGAAATTATGGCAAAATCGACATTTTCAGGTCCAGTCAAATCATTGGCAGGATTTATTTCAGCAGGCAACGCTGTAGTAGTTAGCTTAACAGCTGACACTTCATTAACTGTTGCTTCACACGCAGGTAAAATACTTACTTGTAATGATGCAGATGGTAAATTTACTTTACCTAGTATTGTGGCTACTGCTCCTGGAAGGGACGACGATCCTAATCAAACTAATAACTTAGGAGCAAGTTTTTTCTTCGTGGTAGAAACAGCAGCTACAGATATGGATATACTAACTGACGGAACAGATAAATTCGTTGGTGGTTTATACACAGGTGTAGATGATGCAACTGGTAAAACTTTTATATCTGGTGCATCAAATGATGTAATAACCATGAATGGTTCAACTAAAGGTGGACTAGCTGGCAGTATCGTAAAAGTAACTGCTATGGCTTCTGCCAAGTATGCTGTTGAAGGCATAGTTCTAGGTTCAGGAACTATAGTAACTATGTTCGCTGACGCATAATAGGAGTAGATAATGGCAGACGCAGTAACCTCAACAACTATCACAGATGATGACAGAAAGGCTGTTATACAGCTTACCAACACATCAGATGGTACAGGTGAGTCAGCTGTTACTAAAGTTGATGTAAGTGCACTTGCTGCAAGAAGCACAGATGGTACAGCATGTACAGGATGTAAACTTGCTAAAGTGTCTTACACAACTTTCGGTATGAGTGTTAAACTTCTTTGGAATGCTAGCACAAACACGATTGCTCTTGATTTAAATTCAGGAGACACTAAACAGTTGGACTTTACAAATTTTGGTGGTCTTCAGAACACTGCTGCATCTAGTGGCAAAACTGGAGACATAAAATTAACAACAACAGGACATGCAAGTGGTGACTCATATGTCATCGTGCTAACAGTCATAAAAGAGTATTAATTATGGCAACTTCTGGAACTAAGACTTTTAGTTTAGACACAGCAGAAGTAATCGAAGAAGCATACGAACTAGCTGGTTTGGAACTGCGAACAGGTTACGATGCTGCTACAGCCAGAAGGTCTCTTAACATTATGTTTTCTGATTGGGCAAATAGAGGCATCAATCTTTGGACAGTTGAACAGGTCTCCCTAGACCTTACTTCAGGCACATCTTCATACACACTGAACGCTTATGATGTGGATGTGCTTGAGGCTATTGTTAGAGTTTATGACAGTACGTCAAGCACAAC
>Ga0098041_1001179_pt1 | contig 10042 bp, 4 predicted proteins | sample 8_EtaG_FD_77066 | JGI IMG/M metagenome (GOLD analysis project Ga0098041, IMG submission 77066) | Marine viral communities from the Subarctic Pacific Ocean - 8_ETSP_OMZ_AT15162 metaG | ecosystem: Environmental > Aquatic > Marine > Oceanic | place: Pacific Ocean | collected 2015-01-08
CTCTGTAGTCGCTACTAATCTATGATAATTATATGTATGACTTGATCCTGTTGATACAACTAAAAGACCAGATGAAGCTGGTAGGATATATGGATCTGCATTAGATCCAACACCTCCTCTAAGAATAGAGGGGAATCCATTAATTGTTACGTTATCAGAACCATTACCATCTGTTCTACAGTTAGTTGCAACACCGCTACTATTAACAGAAATCTCTGTAGCATCAGCAATACTAACTATAACACCTGCAGCTGGGACAGTTGTTGGGAATACATCTTCAGTTGCAATTGCTTCAAATCCACCAAGTGGAGTTATAGCTGCTGCTACATAATCTACAACAGCTCCAGATGTGGGAATAGAAGTATCAGTATCAGAGATAGTTGTTTGTTCACATCCTATCTTAGCAAAGGTTACAGCATCATCTGCTATCTTAGCAGTTGTTACTGAATCACTTGCTAAATGAGCTGCATCAATACTACCATCAGTATAATGCTCTGAATCTAAAGCATCGTCTGCTATCTTAGCTCCAGTCACAGCATCTGCATTTATCTTTGCTGTCGTGACTGCGTTACTTGCAATATGAGCTGCGTCTATACTTCCATCAGTGTAGTGTTCAGAGTCTAGAGCATCATCTGCTATCTTAGCTCCGGTTACACAGTCTGCAGCTAAGTGTGCAGTATCTATAGAGCCGTCTGTGTAATGTTCAGAGTCAAGTGCATCATCTGCAATTTTAGCTCCGGTTACTGCATCAGCTGCTAAGTGAGCTGTATCAATTGAACCATCAGTGTAATGTTCAGAATCTATAGCATCGTCAGCGACTTTCGCACCAGTTATAGCATCTGCTGCTATCTTTGCAGTGGTGACATTTAAGTCAGCAATATGTGCAGTATCAATAGACCCATCAGTATAATGTTCAGAGTCGATAGCGTCATCAGCTACCTTAGCACCTGTTACAGCATCTGCTCCTAAAGCTGTAGTATCTACAGTTCCAGGTCCGTAGTGCTCTGCATCTATAGAGTCAGCTACTAGATGCTCTGAATCAATAGAGTCATCAGCTATTTTAGCTCCTGTAATAGCATCGTTTGCTATCTTAGCAGTTGTTACATTACTATCTGCTATTTTAGCAGTTGTTACTTGATCAGCTCCGATATGACTTGCATCTATACTTCCATCTACCAACTCAGAAGAATCAACAGAGTTAGCAGCCAACATAGTGGCTGTAACTGTTGCTGTATCTCCTGTTGTTACGACAGTACCAGTAACATTAGGTAAGGTAATAGTACGATCAGCTGTAGGATCAGTAACTGTGAGAGTAGTTTCGTAAGCATCGTCTGTTGCACCTTCAAATATAATTGTCTGGTCCTCTCCCATAGTGAGGTCACCAGTCATCGTACCACCAGTAGTAGAGAGCTTTTGCTCATTATACTCCATAGCCTTCCGCATTAATTGCAGTTGGTTATTATTAAGGTCAGCAGATGTAATTGAAGCACCTGGACTATAGGTTGCCCTTGCTGTAGGGGCACCCATATCTGTCTCAGGTCTTAATATTAATGTACCGCTAGATAAAGTAGCTCCACCAACATGTATGGTTTTAGCTGTTGTATCTACAGTATATTCACGGGGGGAGGCAGATTCATTAATGGTAGACGCTGTATAAGTTAATGCTACATTGTCTAATTCAACTGCTACTTCAGTTCCTTTGAATACATCAAAACTCCCTGAGTAGCTATATGTGTTTGCAGCTCCGGTATTAGCGGAGTATGCTTTTGTTACTGTTGTATGTGCCATTTAGTTTACTTAGGGATGTTCAATAGCTCGTCATTCCGTCCCAAAGGACTTGTAGATTGCCTAGATTGTAATTTTTTCCTTTTAAGCTCATTTTCTGCTAATATTAATTTTTGTACTTCAGGGTGATTCTGTATAGCTGCCCAAGCTGCTGCTCTAGATGCTTCAAATCCTAAATCAATACGAATATTATGATTATAAGAAGTACTAGGATCTAAATCCCACTTTGTAGGATCATTTGCATCTTGTTGCATTTGAGCGAGAGACATCTTGATAACAGGATCTTTGGATAATTCATCTAAATAGTGTTCTAAATTTCTATAAGTTTTATTACCTATTGTAATTTTTGCCTTACCCATTGCACTTTGGAACAATGATCTTACCGTTGCACTTCTAGTAAAACTATACCCATCATAACCATATATAGTTGACTTCTGATCGTAACCACTTTTTTGTAAGAATACTCTACCTGGTGATTTAGCTTTAATATCAATTTGAATAGGTGATATAGCGTTGAAGCCTCGTTGAATAAAGTTCCAATCATTAATAGGCTTACCATTTAATATATCTGCTTTTTCAACTAAAGGGTTTAACCATGGATTAATCTTAGCTAACCCTTCTGCATATTGGTTTCTATTACGAATAGATGACCACATACTAGAATTTAATTCTTTCATATGCGGGTTAAGGAATTTACCTACTTCATTTCGAAGACCTGCTAAAGGTAAGGAGTTATTAAGTATATTAGCAATATTCTTATTCCAACCTCTACCTTGTACCATCTGCATCATTTGATCTAATCCAGAAAGATAAGTCTTACCTGTTAAACCTCTGCCAATTACATAGCCTATAGCTTGTAATCTTTTCTCTGACCATTCGTCACCCATTAATTGCCCATTATCACCAATATCAGCAATAGCAGAGAACATTAAATTGTAAGGTTCTAATGAACTATAATCAAATACTACATTACCAAATGTAATAGTATTAGGTTTCCAACCACTATTAATCCAACTCTGTTTTAACTGGGCATCAGCAGGTCCGTTACCAGTTAATTCTCCAGCTGCATATTTAGTAAAGATACCCATAGCAACAGCAGAACCAACCGCTTGTCTTCCTGCAAATAAGTTTCTAGCGTTAGCTAAATCTTCAGCATTAGTAATACCAAATTGAGCTAGTTTTGTAAAATCATCACCAGTATGCTGTAGTATTGCCCTGCTTTCATCCATCAGTAAAGAAACTACAGGAGTGTTTTTGAAGGATACTTTCAGACCATTTATACCAGATCTGGCAAATAGATAGAATGGTTTAGCTAATGGTACGATTTCAAATACTTTATTTAAAGCTTCACCTAACTTACCAATGTCTTCAGTTAAAGTAACTTCTTCAAACTGTTTTCTAAGCCAAGCATCTTTGTTTAAATTTATATTACCTTGAGGATCTAATAAGTGGCCATAATGAATATCTTCAGCTTTTGATAATACTTCAGGTGTAATTTCTGCAAAATCATCTCCAGCTTGGTCAAGTATTTGTCTTAATGCTTTCTCTCTTGATCTAGCTCTAGCTAGTAACCATTTAGCAGTATCATCAATTGCCCCCATTATCCGAACATTAGCTGTAGTCCACTTAGTATCATTAAGTGTTTTACCTACATCTCCTACATTAATAGCAGCTTGTAGACCTGGATTATCTTGAGCTTCACCAAATGCTTTGAAAAGCTCCCAGTTTTCCTCAGATTTACCGCCTCTTTGAGTATGATAACGTGATTTAATTGTCTTGATATCTCCAGACCAATTAGCAGATATATTCCGCCTAAGCATAGTCCACGATTCTGGAAGCAATTCAAGCATTGCTTTAGCCTTAGCTAGTGCTGCACGTCTTGAGACTACATCATCTGTGAAAGGTGTGCGTATTAAGGCTCCAGCGGCTTCATTGATAGAATTAGCATACATATTAGTAGTTGTACCCATTAACGCTCTCATAGGCGTTTTAGGACCGCTTAGGATGCTATTCATCATAACACCTTGCATCTCGTGGATTAGAACTGCGTCACCTGTTTTACCACCAAATTCTCCGCCTAGAAGTTTGGCTTTCATCCAGCCCTCAAAGTCTGTCCAGTTATGTATATCATTGGACATACTAAACATCTCTAGAAGACCGTTAGCTACTTCATCAGAATTACGATGTCGTAATAATTTCATCATAATGTCAATAGCTTCTTTAGTATCTTCAGACATTAAGTCAACATGTTTAGCTACATCTTCATTAATTTCTGCTATTGCTTCTTTAGTTAGTTTACCTGTTCTACCTTGTGCTCCTAATAAATTCCATAAATAACGTGAACGTTTAACATTAGTCAAACCTACAGCAAGGTTATCTATTATATTATCAATAGATCCATCTATACTGTATATATCTGTTATATTTTCTAACTCTTTAGCAGCAATCGCACGGTCTCTCAGTGTTGTAAATATAGAAGAATTAATATTATCAGCAGCAACTATGTTGTTCATATACCAAGCTGCTACTTCATCTAAATCGTCAAATGACCCTAATTTTACTTCTTGCTCTAATATACTTGGCCCCCAAAATTCAGCAGGAGTTAATTTAGTAGCGTCTCTACTGATCATACTTTGCTGTCTTGTTAGAACTAATTCATGTAATTCACCAATAGTCCGTTTACCTTTTAAGAGTGATTTTAAAGCACCTTGATAACGTGGATCATCTTGTAATAATTTAGATATATCAGCTAAATCACCATCTTGAATACCGTTGTTAGCAATTCTTCTCGTTTGAAGTGGTGTATATAGAGCATCTGTTGAACCACTTACTCCTAAAGGACTTTCTATTGACTTAGTATTAGCCGCATCTAAAATTTCAACTGGCTTTCCTACGTATAAAGCTCTACCTTGACCTGGTTCTTTCAACCCTTCTGCTAGTTTATAACCACCCATATTAGGATTTAATAAGCCATCTGTGCCTAACCACTCATCATCACCAGCAAATTGACTCCAAGCCATGTCAGCTTCGATTTGCTTTATAGATTCAGAACGTTTGAAAGTTCTATTTATAAGTGGTATATCCTCAAATTTAAGTGGTCCAGATTTTGCAGTTGGTCCAGAATACTGATATCTTCTATTAAAAATATTTAGTAAAGGGTTAACTGCATCTCCTCTGCCTTTGATAACTCTTCTGGCAGAGAGTCCTATAGGTTGAGATAAGCCCATTACTGCTCCGGTAACAACTACATCCATACCTTGTGCTTGGAAAATATTGGCTATTCTATGTGCAGTAGGATGGTTCCACCAATTAGCTGAATACATCGGAGCAACTTCAGTGAATTCAGGTATAGCTGCTTTCACCATTGCTAAAGGTTTATTATTTTCTATTGCATGATCAATTGCAGGGATAAATTCTTTTGAATAGGGTTGGATTCCTAAAGCTAAAGGATCTTCTTGTTTTAGTATATTACCAGCTGTAAATAAAAATGAATCTCTAACCACACCACCACCGAATGGCTTTCTTAATCCTAACGCTTTCCACCTACCAGGTAAGTTGATATTACTTGGTATTCTTAGTCCTTTTGGATCAAACATACCTGCATGACCAAGTGCACCTGCAGTTGCCATAGTAACCCATGCAGGGAACAAATGATAACTAAAATCTTCGACTAATGGTCCCCAGTTAGTTGTTGTTGTCCAAGGATTATGATCCCTTAAAGTTGGTACTAAATCTAAAACTTCTGCTTGATAAGGAAGGCCTGTTTCTGTATCAATGAACTGACCAGAATTTTCATCAAATCTTCTATACCCTTTCCAGTTATCATAAGTAAATTCAACACCACTTATAATGTCACGTAGCATACGACCTTGAGCTTTATCAAATCGATTCTGAGCTTCTTGAAGATTTTCAATGGCTCCATACTCATCTTTATCTGTTAAAGCATGACTCCTTCGCATCCACTTTTTATAGACATTATTTTTATATGCGCTTGAAATGTTTTGATAACCAGCACCTGCTACTTCAGATAAGACATCAGACATGTTTATTAGGCCATCTTCTCCTCCATAAACTCTAGCAATATCTGGGAAGTTCTCATTAATATTTGCTATTTGTGCTGCTAAATCCTTATAATCTTGAGTATCTTCTATCGGGCCTACACTGCTTAGCCGTGTTTTTAAGTTACCAATTAACTCATCTTCTTGCGCAAACTTTCCAAACCGATTAGTTGTAGGATCAGTATACCCTAAATCTAATCTTAGTTCTTTATAACGTGGGTTTAGTTCTAATTCTGCACGTTGTGGAGTACTAGCTAAATGAGCTGTATTTAATTCATATTGAGTAGGTGTGTATAAAGGCTCACCTTTGTATGGATCCCACCCTTCTGGCATAACAAAATCTGCTACAGGTTCTAAAGGATCTTCTGGATCTAAACCTGATTGAGATTCTAAACCTGTGTCAGTTGTGAATCCACTATCTTCACTTCCTTCAGGTTTGACATATTCAGGCAGCTTTTCAAATGCTTCGTCGGTTTTATTATAATCAAGACCATGTGGTCCTATAATCGGCTCAGCGTCTTCTTCAGCTTGTTTCCTAGCCTCTATTTCTTCTAAATTCTTTAAATAAGATGGGTCCCTTTCACCATCTATTACTTGTTGTTTTTTAGTCCGGACCATCTGGTCGTATGCTGCCATTTCCTCTTCACTGGTTCCTTTTTGGAACTCTGGATTAGCGTATGGGTCAAAGTAACTTCTAGTCATAATTATTTCAGATACTCTTGCATTACTGATGGATGATTCCAAAGAGAATCCATCTGACCATTATACCGGTTTTGTAAGTCTGCGGCTATTAAACCAGCTTGACGTATACCTGCTATTGTTGGTCGATGTAACATGCCTCTATTTATCATACCAATTTCAGGGAAGAAGGCAGGTAGGCTTTGAAATTCGCCTTTACCTTGCAGTATATCTAAATTAGGATTAGTTGATTCCTCATTCATTATTCTTCAACTCCTTTTTTGTTATTTGTTTTTTTAGCATCTGCGTGCATTTTTGCAGCTTTAATCTGCCAATTTAATAGTTGAATTCCAGTAAATCCTGGATAAGAATAAGCTACACCATTGTAATAAGCCATGGCTTTCTCTACTTCTGCAGAAGCTCGTAAACCGTATATAGGTTTACCGTTAGCTAAGGCGTCAGTAAGTACTGTAAGATACGGTTCGCTACCATCTAATACATCTGTTCTTAAATAAACTTCTGCATTATTTAGATGAGGTTGGATTTCTTGCCTTGCTTCATTAACATTATCCAATCGTTCTGTTAATTCTTTAGCTTCTGTTCTACCTTGAGCAATTCTTCCTTTTGATGATAAGATATACTGTGAACCTCCTATACCCAGAGTTGGAGTGCCTTTATCTAAATCACCCAGAATGGGTTTAGGTCCTTTAGTCATGACATGATCATAAGCTTCTTCCCCAGTCATACCTTTTGCTCTGGCTGCTAAATATCTTTTCTGGAAATCTCTGAAAGCTAGATCTTGGGCATGAGCAAAGGTAGGATTCTTTCTCTGAGTAACATTATCCTGACCTTCACTTTTAAAGGTTACACCTAATGAGCCACCAATTTCGTCATAAGCTTTCGAACCCCAACTACCTTTCTTACCAACTTCCAACTTCTGAAATTCTAAAGCTTCCTTCATAAGCTCTCCTACTAATTTAGGATGCCTCTTTTGTAAATCTCTTGGATACAAACCGCCACCATTAAGACCTTTTATAATGTCTAGTTCACGTTTATCTCTAGCATAATCACGTGCTGCTTCGCTGTTATAATTCAGAATCGAATCAGGAACTTTTAATCCTAATTTCCCGTATTCAGCTGCTATTTGATTTAGTTGAGTTTGTGTAAATTCCTCACCTGTTTTACGTTGTTGGGCGATGGTTTTATTCGTCAGATCGTCACCAGCCGCTTCTAAATAAGCCTTCTCTGCGGCAACTGATTCTTTATATCCGTTTTTGATATCAGATTTTAGTGTGGACATCCTAGTAGGCCACTGTTTGCCATAAGTTGTACCAGGTTTAGCTCCTAATTTTATCCTCAACGCTTCAGGTAATGGCATATTAGATATTTTATCTGCATAGTTTGGATTATGATTAGCATTTTTTACTAAAACTTTATGCACTTCACCCCAAGCCTGGGCATTTGTAAGTCCTACTGTACCATCTTCACTTGTTGTACCTTTCATCTTTAACCATAAAAGATATACATCATCTCCATCTGGATTCTCTGCATTAGCAAATTCCATTGCAGCTTCAACTTTTTGCTTATCAGAAGCATCTATATTATAATTCTTTCTATACTTCTTCATTTGATCATCTTTGACCTTTTGGATAGCATCATGGACGCCTGCTAATTCAAGCATCTCATCTGAATAACCATACACACCAGCAGCTTCTACTATTTGATCAGTAAGAGCTGTTACTGCAGCCTCTTTCATAGGTAAAGAATGTATATTATTTTCAGTTAATTCTTTTGCAGTGAAAGGTTTTATACCTTCTAGATGTATAGGAGTCTCACTAGTTAGTAGTGTGCGTGTGACTTTATCAGGTAAGGCTTCCTTAAACACCCTTAACTTTTCTTTTACATATCCTACTTGTCTATGAGGAGACATAAGCCTAAGGCGGTCTGCTTCTGATTTACCAGATAGTACACCTTTTATTTCTTGTAGTTCGTTAGCAGCAGAATTATAGTCAATGTCCATCTGTCTGACTACAGCGATCTCCTGCTTTAACTTTTCCCTATTCTGATCTTTCCTAAAATCAAGCCTAAAACGTTTTTCTTGTTCAAATACAGCTTTTTCTTGAGCTTTTCTTTCTTTATTAATATTTGCTTGTTTAAGTTCTAACTGAGACATCCTAGCCTCAGCTGTTACTCGTTCAGCTTCATCCTTCTGATGCTGACGCCTACCCCAAAGTTCATCTTTTTCGATCTGGTTCTCCTTCCAACTTACAAGGCTATCTCCTAGAGTTTTAGAGAATGCAGCTAAAGAATCTGCTTGCTTAGTTAACGTCTCACCATCCCAGGCAGCTCTATTGATGTTGTTCTGTTGCCGTTCTGCTAAACGTGCTCTACCACTAGTTTTCAGACGGCTTATATTTTGTGAGTATGTCATAATTAAGCCTGATCCCAAAAGTTAGTGTTAGAGGATGATACTTTAGCTGAAGCAATATTCAATGATGATGATGATCGGGGCACATCCATCATAACACCAGAGTTGAAATTAAGTATGGGGTCGGAAGTTAGATCTGATAGAGGTGTTGCACCAAATGCTGATTCTGTACTTTGACCAAAGCCTCCAGCCCAATCTGTATTTGGATTGAAATTACTACCTCCACCTACTTTGGCAGCTTTTAAAGTTTGTCCTGTTCCATAAGCTCCCAAAGCACTTGTTGCTAAACCTAGTATTAATCCTGCTTTCGAAGGTTTAGCTTCTAATTCTGGTGCTAATGGTGTATGACCATGTATAGGTGAAAATCTTACCTTTTCAAATAATTTATTAGCATCAGAAGCAGATTTATTTCTAATAATATCTTTATTAATATCTGTTTCTTTTCTTGCTAACATCATGTTTGATAATAGCTTGGCTTTCTCAAACCCAAATTTCTTAGCACTTTGACCTGCTAATCTAGCTGCTGATTTACCAGTACCTGTACCAGCATAATCATTTTCATACATTTCTATTAATCGGTCTTGTAATTGAAAATCAGAGTCAGCAAAGAGTTTATCTAATTGGGCGTCTTGTTGGGTCCATTGATCTACCATAGATTGATAGACTTCATCCTGTTCACTCTCTTGTACTTGGACTGAATTTTTCCATTCAGCATTATCTAGTTTTACCTCATTAAGGTAATTTTGATTAGCTGCTTCAAAATTTTTTAATCTGGCTCGGTTTCTGTCTTTAACTGCAGCACCTTTAGCCTGATGTTGGCCTATCTGTCCTGCGGCGTTGACCGCAAACATAGCCATTGATACTGGTTCGCACACGGCAAAATTCTATAAAGGTTAATTGGTTAGGACCATATTTAAGTTCCCTTAAGAACTTGAATCCTAGAAACTTTAGAAGTTTTAGATGAGCGGTGTTCCGTTTATCTACAATGTTCCAAAGAAGTTTCTCTTCTCTACTTTCAATCATACGTTTGCAATCTCTTACAAACGCCATTGGGTACTGTTCTACAATAGGTGTACAAAGCATCCATATTTGA
>Ga0098041_1001181_pt1 | contig 10041 bp, 15 predicted proteins | sample 8_EtaG_FD_77066 | JGI IMG/M metagenome (GOLD analysis project Ga0098041, IMG submission 77066) | Marine viral communities from the Subarctic Pacific Ocean - 8_ETSP_OMZ_AT15162 metaG | ecosystem: Environmental > Aquatic > Marine > Oceanic | place: Pacific Ocean | collected 2015-01-08
AGCCTTTTTCTCATCCATTCTTTTTTCTTTATCATAAGATGAAGTAGGACCGTATCTTGTTTCGTCTTCATTTACTGAAGAGTACATAGTGGCTGACTCACTTCTCGGAGAGTACATTCTTGTGTCAGAACCTCTTCCCATCATCGGCATTACTCAACCCCCATATTCGCCATCAATTGATTTTTTACTCTCATCCACACTTCAGGGCTTTCTTTGCTTAATTCAAGTTGTAATACATTGATTGTTTGATTAATCTGTGTACCATCACTTTGTGGCCCCCATTGGTCCTCGAAGCGAAGCAAGTCTTTGATAGTTTCACGTACTTCTTTGTGTAAAATTACTGCATCTCTAACAAATCCATCCTCATGAACAGTGCCTTCGTCAAGCAGTTCAGACAATTTATGATTTAGTTTTTGTGCGTTAGAACGTAGCAATTCGATTTCTTTTCCGGCCGTTAGCGCAACTTCTAAAGCAGCCGTTTTTTGCACTAATGGTTGGAAATGATGTTTCATGTGATTGTAAACTACACTTTCTTTAATTCCTAACTCTTTTGCTATTGCATCAGTTGAACTTCCATTGTTAAAGTATTCAAATTCGTAATCACCTCTTTTCGGAGATGCACAAACAGGACAAGACGGATTAGCCGCCATGTGATAATCACCCATATGATTTCTAAAATGTCTGTCAGCAGTATTGGCTCGCCATCCCATGTTTTTATCAATTTCTTTTGGAGTAATGTGACCTTGTAAGAGTTGTTCTTCTAACTCATCTCTATTATCAGACATACAGAACTGACATGAGCGTTTTTTTACACGCTCCGCCCCCTGCATAGCGAGGCTTATGAAGACCCCTTACAAAACAATTATGCTTAAAGTACGTTTGGAAATACTATGTGGAGACTACCTCGTGTAGCGGGAGTTCCGCTTTCTATAGACACCATAAAAAGCCTCACAAGGGCAGCAAAAGATAAAACTACAGGACAGTATGCTACACCACTACTAATGGCTGAAAGAAGTCGTATTTGTCAAGAATGTCCATACGGTGGTAAAAGATGTGATTTATGTGGATGTTTTGTAAAAACAAAAACTTCACTGTTAAATTCAAAATGTCCAATTAACAAATGGCCGTCAGCGAGTGATGCGAGCATATACTCCACTGAGCATAATAACACAAAGGAATAAACCCATTACGTAGTATGAAAGACTACCAGTATTCATAGTACCACCTTTTAACAAGATAATCATCATCAACACAGTTACCATTGAAAGTAATTGTACCATTATCATATCAACAATTACACTTCTGTTTGGATTTAACACATCAAGTGTTGTTGATGCAAGTGTGTGCGGCATATATCTATTTTTATCGTACATTATTTCAACCCCATGAAACTTCTTCCTATGCTTCCTATCCCACTACCAACTTTTGCCATAGTGCCTTCATCTTGTAATGCACTACTCAATGCACCCCCTAATGCACTTTGTTGTTGCATAGAAACAACTTGTTGAGCGTTCATTTGACTTTCATTTACTTTCTGTGTTGCAGATGATTGTAAATTACCAAACTGTGCTTTTACGTTTTCAGCACTCATGGTTTGCAAATTTTGAGGTAATGAAGATACGTCCATTACCATAGTTCCATCATCATTCACATTGAATGTTGCACCTCTAAGTATTTCAAGAACGTTAAGTGTAATCAAATTACTAAGCATTTCAACCAGTATGCCCATTTGTGGACTCGCAATATACCTTTCAATTGGTACACTGTTTTGCATTAAGAAAAGTTGCATTTCTAATTCACTTGGCGGTTGATACTGCTGCTGCTGTTGTTGTTGTTGACCCCACATATTCTGTTGTTGACCAAACATATTCTGTTGTTGAGATGGGAAAGGATTCCCCCATCCAGTTGGGGCGGCACCGTTTGATACGCCCAAGTTTAGACTCCCATTTTGCATAGGAGTGTTGTTATTTACGCCTAAATTTAGCATCTCACTCACCCACCCCAACCGTTTCTTCCAAATGAGGGTTTTGTTGAACTACTTGATTAACTTGTTGTTCCAAAATGTTTTGAAATGCTGGCGTTGGTTGATTCATTAAAGCAATTTCTTGTTTAAAAATACGTAAATCAAACACCACTGTTGTAATATCATTTTCTTTTGTCACTGGATTTGTATAATAAATTATGTTAATACCGTTTGTCCTTCTTGCATCTTTTTCTAATTCAGCGAAAAAAGGTTCATATTTTTGTAGCATAGCAGGTGTAGGGTCTTTCTTTGCTACTGCGGCAACTGGCACTGTAACAATTGATACGCCCTTTTTCACTCTATCACGTAATCTTTTTGGATTCGCTTGGTTTATTTTTTCTTCTTCTGCTTCCCATTTGCAAAGTAAATGATAGAGATGCATATGTTCAGGACAATATGTACCTCTCATTTTTTGTCCACTGGAAACTTTTTCTCTTGCTATAAACGCCTCAGGTTGTCCCGTTACAGGATTTTGCCAATACATTTCCCACAAACTTCGCCCTGTATCTTCATCGGAAATTTTTGCATACAAATTATCATGTTGAATTAAAGCAGCACAATCACAACCATCAACAACACAAACATTGGTTTGTTTATTGTATCTATACTTTCTACCAAATATCCATCTTACAGGATTAACAATATTTGTTTTTGCTGGAGTTAGTAACTTGTAAGCCTGTTTTATATCCTTTCTTCTCGCTTTATTCGGGTCAGGGTGTCTTGAAGGATAAAAATTAACTTTCGGAACCTCAATATTCGCATTAGCGGATGCTTCTCTCATTGCTGCTTGAGCAGTAGTTTGTTCCATAAGTGCAGCATGTGATAATGAAGCATTACCCTGTTGCGCTAATGCCAACAAATGTGCATTATTCATTTCTGTTAAACTTTGATTATTTTGTTGTTGAAACATATTCATCATTCTCATTTACTCACATCCACATCTTTCTCTATTTTTACTGTAAAATTTCTCATATTAGAAACAGACCATACAATTTTATCACCCGGTTTTAAATCCATCAATTTAGCAATCCAGTATGGTATTACTGTTCTTACACAGTTACTATTCTTATTTACAGAAACTACCGTTGTTTTATCCGTCATTTTTTTTCACCTATATCGTTAATAAATCAATCATTGTATTTTCCACATTCCATCCTATGCGAGTAGCCATAAAAGACCGTTTTGTAGGAATACCTGCTTTTTGTAATCTAATTAAATCATCTCTAAATGCATCAAAAACTTTGTGTTCTCCAATGCGACCTTGCTGCCATAGTGTAGCGGCCGTATCATCAAAGAACCTGTCAGCCTTATTCGCTACAAGCATGACTAATCTTGGTGCATACTTTTTCCCTTTCCACCGACTTTTAAGATTTCTATATCTGTAACTTTTATTTATCAAACAATCAACAAGATATTTGAAACCACCAATTTGTTGTATAGCATCATCTCCACCATTGAATGCTCTATCATCAAAAATGAATACAACGGCTTCAACTTGACGAGCAACCATGTCATCAATCCATAAACTCCAAAATCTTTCATCGCCACCTACATCAGAAGAAAATACCACTCTTCTATCACCTTTCCATGAAATACGTTTTCTTGTGGGTTTAGGTAACATATATCTTCCAAATATACGTATGTGATTAGTTCTTTCTTCATTACTAATCTCTTCCATTTCTCCCGGTGTTGTCATGTAACGGTCAAGTGTAGTTTTTCCAACCATTCTTGCACCATATATTCCCACCTTTCTTGGTCGCCAAGAATTGTAAATTGTTCTCCCCCATACTGCTGCACCAACTAAAGCAGAACCAGCAGGGTCAACCATCTAATCACCCGCCACCCAATTAGAAACTTTATTCCAAAACCATTCAACAGTATTTTCCCAAATAGAAACATCTGATGAAAGTTCATATGCACTTGTGATTAATATTGCACAACTGGTAAACAATATAGTCCTCAACCAGCCCATACCTTTTTCATAATAGGTATCAAGTGTATTTTGAGTATGCATAGCCCTTAAAGTAGCCTCGGTAGAATCATCTGTAGGGGTTTTGAAAATACGCCCCATAATCCCACCTCACTTCTTTTTCTTAGGGTCTTCCTTCTTATCCTCTTCTTCCTCTTTGATGCCAAGATTGATTGGTTGGTCAATCTGTGCATCATGCTGAGGAATACCGGGATTAAACATCGTTGTATCGTAAGAAGAAATCATAGATGGCGCACCACCCGGTACACCCCAACTAGGTGGCATTTTACCCGGATTCTGTTCCATCCAACGTATTTCCGCCTCAAGTTGAGCCTCTTGCATACGCATTTCCATGTCAGACCTTCGATTATCAAAGTTTGCTTGCATTTGTTTGTACCTATGTTGCCTTGTTTTTTCCATATTGGTTGCTCTAACTCTTTCTTGCATATTTTGTTCAAAAAACATCTTAAAAAAGTAATACGCTAATCCTTGTACGAAAAACGCCGCCATTGCATATGTAAACCCATTTAGCATGGGTGTATCACTAATCAACCACAACTTGGAATCAAAAATTCCTATTGCTAATCCTACAAGACCAGATTGGGCCAAAATTAACCCCATCAAGCGTATTTCCGCATCGTTCGCATCACCTTGTGTATTCATCTTCCTCACCATAGGTCAAAATATTAGTCAATTTAATCTTTTCGGAATATATGTCATTATTGTCATCATTCACTTCATACTAATGAAATATATATTATTATTATTATAATAGTCAATTTGATGACTAACGTTATGACATTTATGACATCTAAAGTAATGTTCCCATTTCTCTAAAATGCCTTGCTCTATTTGTATGCGGGTCTTCAGGCACGATTCTATGGTCTTTTGTATGACTCATATCAGGCCCTCCGTGTCCGTAAATACCTCTTTTCTTACGTTCTCGATTTAATTCTTCACGATACTTTACTCGTTCAGGTGTTGATTCATATTTTTTATCATATTCTAATTTATGTCGTTTGGCTTCGGGGCTTACACGCTCTTTGAGCAGTTGGAAGGCGATGTCTATAGGTTCGCTACGCCTAAATATTTCAGCATGTGGATTTACCATTGGTTGACCTTCACCCGCTAAAGGTATCATATTGAATGTGGGTTCTCCATCATATGTTGTTCCCATAATGTTAGTTTGTTTTTTTCTACCTTCAGGAGTATCTGCCATAACATCTTGATAGGTTTCCATAGGTTCTGCTTCTTTAGAACCTGTGTGACCAAGATATTCTTCATCAAGATACGCAATCATATCATCACTACTCATAGGTTCATGTTCAGGATGAAACTTATTATTTCCCGCTTCATTCATTGTAGGACTCACTTCATTCATTGTAGGACTCACTTCAGGAGGTTGGTAATTTCCATCCACCCACCTTTCAAAAAATCTTTCCCGTTTTTCTCCCATCAGTTCTTCGTAAAGTCTTGCTCGTCGCTGTTTTTCTGCTTCGGCTCTTATCTCTCTTTCATTTGTTGGACTTCTGTATTCGTATTTTGGCCCTCTATATTCATACGGGATTGGTTTTTTAACTCCATCAGCGTAGGTAATAGATGTAGGTCTTTGAACTGGTAAACCAAACTTAGACATGTCGGGTAAATCATCTTCTTTAAGCAACCGCCAAGCAAGATTCATCGGCTCTCCAGTTGCTATCCCTGCTTCTTCTCTTGCTCTATCAGCAGATTCTTTAGCACCACTTAACTGTTCTTGCGCCCGCATTTCTTGACGTTGTTTATGAGCGTCACTTGCTTCTTTTGCTTTAGCCGCCGCTTTTACTTTTGGGTTGTTAGCAACATCATCAACTCTTTTTGCTGCTGCGCCTATTTTTTGTCCAATGGGTGATTGTGCTGCTCTTGTTGCTAATCCTGCTACTGCTCTACCACCCGCCATTGCAGCGCCGCCTAATGCTTTGGCACCTGCTACAAGGGGCGCAACAAGTCCTGCAAGAGGAGCAAACTTCTCAACGTTGTCCTCGGTTTTGATTACCAAAACCTTACCGGGCATGACTACTCCCATGTGTCGAGCATTCTAAATCATATCGCTTTTTAACAAGCATTGGTGAGAGGCCGTGGCTATAGTCTTTGTTAAGCAACAACAAAAACTTCCATTAGAGTTTAATAGGTCACCCGCACCTGAAAAGAGAGTTATTGAACAAGAAGAATTCACAAAAAAAGACCATGAAAAATTAAATAAACTTTTAAATGATTTTTATCGTGATTTTAATCCTGATGATGTAACTAATATTGATGAATATTTTGTAGGTACATTACATAACATAAGACAAGAATTTGATTGGCATAAAGGAAAATATAAAGATTCACCTCTTGATAAATATCCTTTTACTTTAGTTGATACTCTTTTTTCAAATAGAAATTATGAAGGTCCGTTTAAGGAATATATGGATGATAAATACAAGTTTATCGATACAACTCATCAGTCTACATTACCTCAACACATGTTAGGGTTATATACAGAAAACTTTCTTGACCCTGAAACTGGTAAAGTAAGGGAAGGTGCAATTCCACCTGTGAATGCATTAAAAGTTGTAGGAAGAAGTTATCTTCCAGAAATTATGACTCGACACGGACTTTTACCAACAAGAAGTTACGATAACTTAGATTATGAAAGGGGTTCGGCTATGGCCGCAGGTATGCCTTTTGGTTCAGCAAAGCAAATTCAATTAGACGAAGCGGGAAATAAACCGATGGATTTGCAAGGTATGACAGGTGGTTTTGTAATACCAGCAAATATGGTGGATTTATCAAGAGTCATATTAGGAAATCCTGAAGAAGCAAGGAGAGGCGGGGCTGGACTTATAGGAATAAGAGGTTTTGGTGCGCCTTCTTCCGATGAAATTCAACTTAGACCACCCTCAGGAAATCCTATGGAAAGAGTTGCTGAAGGTATGCATATGAATAGAATACCACCTGAAAGGTTAGTTCCTGTAAGAGCGCCACTAAGTGAAAAAAGGGAATATACTCTTACAAATCCTGAAGGTTACTTTGGAAATGCAAAAGATATACCAAAGTTAAGAGGCTATTATGGAAAAGATACTTCAGGATATAACCCTGAAAATCGATATAAATTTGAAGACATACCAATTTCAATGTTCCCTGAACAATTTGCTGGTATGTATGATGAAGAGGGATTTCCTATGATTGATGGTAAAAAAGTTGATGATGTAACAAGATACAACTTTTCTCGTTACAATCCGTATGAGCAATTTAACCCATTATCTAATGAACTTTACTTACAAACAACTCCTCCAAGTTGGGGAACAGTATTAGAAAACTTAAAAAATTTAAACCAAGAGGATTTAGAAGGGATAAGAGATAATTTATCTGCGGGTCAATCGAAAGCGGAATTGTACGGTAGCATTAAGTGATATTATGGGTAAAATACGAATTGTAAAATCTTTGCAAGATGTAATGGACCTTTATCATAGTAAAGAAACAGTTAGACCTGTGGATTATGATAATCTTGTAGAATTACTCGCTGAAAATAAAAATTTACAAGAAAATCCTACCCCTGTAAGATTAAAGAAACCAATTACTGTACCTGTGTTAAAACCAAGCCAAGTAGCCTTAGAACAGGCAACATCTGACCATTTAAATGACCAAATTGATGATTTCCATGATGAGGATTATACACGCTATCAAAATGAAATAGAAAGACAACAGTTAGAGCAGCAGTTATTGATTGACCAAGAAAATCGCAATTATTTAAATTGGCTTAATAATCCTGCTACAACATTAAAAGCAGAAAAACTTCCCATATATAATTCTGATAAACACGGAGACTTGACTGGTTTTAGATGGCAAGCAGAAAGATTACTTCCAACTTTTGCTCAACCGCAACATTTGACAGGTAGTAGGTCACTTCCCTCATCTCCAATTGGATATGAACTATTAGAGGCAGTTGATAGAGGAAAAGAAACTTTACCGGGTTTTGAAGAAGGATATAAACAAAAAGTACTTGATAAATATAAGCCTCGACAAAGTGAACCTAATTTTCCAATACGTTCATATAAAATTCCGACTTTTTCAGGCACTTGGGTAAGTCCATCCGATATACAATCTTTAGGTAACCCTGATGTATCTCAAAATATAACTGATAAGCAGCATTTATTAGGTATTTTAGAAGGTAACGAGCCAAATTTTTACAGACCGCATCTTGCTATGGGCGATTCAGGAATAATGGAGGGTTATCAATACGGCGGTTATGACCCATCATCATACGTTAGCGTACCCCTACCGGCTGGAATTCACGGACCGGTTGGTATGAGTAGATTAATTAGCCAAGCCTATGAAGATAAAGATTCACCACAAATGCAACAACTCATAGATTGGGGTATCCCTAAGGGAATACCTGAAATTTCAAGAACTTGGCAACAAAACAAACCTGCTACTTTTGACGAATTAAATCAGGCTGGTTATTTTAAAGTTGCAAGCGAAGATAACCCATTTCACGATGCATTAACGCTTTTGAAAGAAAAAATTAACATTAATCATGATAATATGGAAGATGATTTTAAAAACGACATAATGACGTTAGACAGAAATCATACCATAGATAAAAACAAACAAGGTTTTTCTGTTGATAATGTAACTCCTGAAATGAAAAAGGTCATTGAACTCATGGCAAGAGACATGTCAAATAAACCTGCAATGGAAAAGAAAAAAGATAAGCGACCCTTCTTCTCCTGATATGGAAGCCAGCGTATATTCAATTTCAATTGTATTAGGTTTTGTTATTGCACGTCTTGGTGTTGAATACACCAATATACGTTTACGAGTCGGTCCTATTAGGATACATCATTGGATGTGGGCTACCGCTATTATGCTTGCAGTATATTTTTCTATAGAATTACCTGACTGGTTATGGGGTATTTTACTTGGAATTGCTTTGGAAGGTTTGAGGCGGAAAGAGTGGGGATGGCGAGCATAGGCTCTTGCTTGATTTTTCTTACAATCTTCAAAGCGTCATCTAATCTATTTTCATCAATGCCACTTTCAAAGCCCCAAGCATTAAGATGACGGACTAATGTTTCTGTGCTAAGATTAGAACCACTACCTTCAACCATTGGACAACCACCTAGTCCGCCAATACTTGCATCAAATTGTTTAATTCCAGCAAGCAAACCTGCTCTTACTAAAGTTAAAGGTCGGGACTCATCTCCTTTATGATGAAGATGGAGAGCAGGGATTAAACTTTCTTTAAGTGCTAATCTTGCCATTTGTTTTATTTGATTTTTGTCTCCAATACCTACAGTATCAGAAAATACAACAGTATTACCAAATAACTTAGCATCTATTATACAACTTTTCAAAATATCTTCATCAAACAGACCACTATAGGGTGAGCCAAAAGCCATGGAAATGTAAACTCGCACTTTTTCTTTTGGATATTTATTCAAAAATGAATGATAATGAAAAACTAATTCGCTACGTGTCATCCGAAAACTTCTCATGTTAAAGGTTTCGCAAGGAGAAAGCACGATGTTGACTTTTTCAACACCAGTTGCCATGGCTCTATCAAAACCACGCTTGTTCATTACAAGACCTGCACCTTTTCCGGTAAACACTTTTTCAGCATCAGCCATTTGAGGTATAATTTTTGGATGAGCAAATGAAACTTCTTCGATGTTTTCTACACCAGCATCGTATAGGGCTTTGATAAGAAGACGCTTGTTTTTTGTATCAACTATATGGGGTAAATATTGCAAACCGTCACGAGGGCCAACCTCGTAAACGGTGACCTTCACTGAGGCCCCCTCCTTAGCCCCTGCCAACACATTTCATCTAATTCTTCAGGACTTTCAAAAAACATTACATCTTTTCCAATGTTATCAAATGCACTAAATGTGGCTGCTACAAGTATAATCAAAAAAAGAAGTAACCAATAAAAAAGCAGCATGTTCGACTCGAAGGAGGTACAGACGATAAATTTTTCTGTAAAAGTGCATTAGAATTTAAGCAACCGCCAAGCGAGGTCCATTGGGAG
>Ga0098041_1001182_pt1 | contig 10036 bp, 8 predicted proteins | sample 8_EtaG_FD_77066 | JGI IMG/M metagenome (GOLD analysis project Ga0098041, IMG submission 77066) | Marine viral communities from the Subarctic Pacific Ocean - 8_ETSP_OMZ_AT15162 metaG | ecosystem: Environmental > Aquatic > Marine > Oceanic | place: Pacific Ocean | collected 2015-01-08
TGCCATTACTGCGTCAGACATTTCTGTCTCCTTTTACTGGGGCCACCGTAGCCTATGTTGGTAGGGGGATGAGTAGCCAGTCATATTTAGCTATTTTTTAGATGCAGCTAAACCACCTTTCTTGTATTTTTTTGTCAGTTTCTTTTTAGGTTTTTTTGCGGCTAGGCCACCTTTGTTCATTGGGCCACCTCCATATGAGTTACCGCCTCCACCGCCAAAGCCTCCACCGCCTGCATCACCTCCACGATCTGGGCCGCCACCTCTGCCTGCTTCACCGACACTTACGCCACCTATACCTGCAGGGCCGCCTATTGATACTTCTGGTGCATCTGGTTTAGAACGCTCTTCTTCTGCCATTAATTGTGCTAATTGTTGTTGTGCAGCTATCTGTTCCTCTTCAGCACGTTTAGCTTCTGTTTGGGCAAACTCTTCTGCATCTCTTGCTCTTATTTCTTCTTGTGCTACCATGTTTGCTGATGGTCTAAACGATGCAATTTCTTTTTGTGTATTCTCCCTTTTTGCAGCCTGCAAGTCTTTATCAAACAGTTGTTCAATAAACGATTTGTCTGATGTTGTATCTGCATACGTTGGATTAGCAAGATTGTATTGATCAAGGGATGCTTGTGGTGGGTTATACTCTCCAAAATCAACGTTTGCATAATCTTTTGAAGGAGTATATACATTTTTTATTCCCTTTTCTGTTAAAACATTTACGACTTCTTCTACTTTAGGGGGTGTTTGTACATCTGGATCACTAAAATTAGTTACTTTAGGTACGGTAGAATAGGGGTTATAGTCTTTATACGCATCTAACATTTTTTGTGTGTCTATTGACGATGTTTGTGTTACATCGGGTGTGTACATCTGGTTTGTAGTCATCTGTTGATTAGCTATCTGTTGTGCTGTAGGTGTTGCATCAGGTGTGTACATCTGGTTTGTAGTCATCTGTTGATTAGCTATCTGTTGATTAGCTATCTGTTGTGCTGTAGGTGTAAAGCTTTGATCTGTACTCATTTGTTGATTAGCTATCTGTTGTGCTGTAGGTGTAAAGCTTTGATCTGTACTCATTTGTTGATTAGCTATCTGTTGTGCTGTAGGTGTTACCTTAGTTATCTGTTCTTCTGCTGGGGGCGTAAATGTTTGTTTTTTAGTCATTTGTTGATTAGCTAATTTTGTATTTTTACCTACATATTTAGTTTTTAAATCCTCTATATCTTTTTTGTTTTTAATATCTTCTTCTGAATTTGGTACTATTCCAGACCGTTTTCCTTCCATAGTTGAGTTATATAAAGAAATAGCTAACAAGTCTCTTTCTGCATTACCTGTAGACCTTATTCCTGCAGCCTTTAATTGCGCCTCAGTTACAGCTATTTGAGCCTTTGATCCTATATACATTTTCTCTAACATAGTAGGTTCTCTTTTGCCTGTCATTAAATCTGCCATACTACTTGTTGCAGATATAGAACTAGCCGCACTGCCTACAGAACCTGGAACCATTCCTATTATATCTTTATCTGGGCCGTCACTCACTTCAATAGGTTTTACTGGTTGCGTTGTTGTAGTATCTCCTGTACCTACTGCTGGCACGTCTTCAGGATTTACTGGTGTTCCATCAGAATTTACCTCAAAGTAACCTGCAGGAACTGGATATATAGGTTTTCCACCCATGTGTGGAACCATCAGTGTAGCACCTTCTGCATTTTGATATTGTATTAGAGTAATAGATGCCTGACCCATAACATTTTCAAAAGTTGGAACATTAGGTCTAGTGCCTGTATTACTTGTTCCAGTAACTAAGGGTCTTGTTGTAGTAGTTGAAAAATTAGAACTTGCAGGAGTTACATTGTTGTTTCTAGTTACACCAGTAGTAGATCCTCTAGTACTAGGTGTTACATTAACTCCAGTAGCTGCTTGCACTACACCGCCCTCTGCCATTTCTACTTCTTTTCCTTCAGGTGATACAACTATTAAATCAGCCATACCAAATGGCATATCATCAGGCATAGTAGCTTCATCACTATTTCCCATTTGACCCATTTGTTCCATGCGTTTTAATCCCATCTTAGCTTGCTGACGAAGATTCATTAATTTTTCAAGTCCTATGTATCTAACTACATCAGCAGGAAATACAAACTCACCCTCACTTAATTGTGCAGGTATGTCATCTCGTACTTCTTTTTGTGTGCTTCCTACAGGTACATCGTTACCTGACATAGGATCTACTGTGCCGCCTTGGTCTTTAAGGCCACCGTCTTCAAACATTTCCATTTGTTTTTCCATCATGGGAGTTCCACCTTTATTAAAATCAAATCCAAATTGGATACTTTTATTTTCTCCTGTTAAGTCAACATTTTTTATATTTTTTATAATGGGTGTATTGCGTAGCCTATCGTATAAGCCTTTCCCAACATTTTTTTCTTGTACTACAGGTTTATCTTTAAATGTATTAAAGTTTATCTCGTCTTCAGTTCTTGTAGTATCGTACAATCGTTGTATTCCGTTGTCAATATTACGTCTTTTACTAAACTCTTTTACTAATACTTTTTGTGCTTCTTCTTTAGAAATAGGTTCCATGTCTTGATGTAAAAGTTTATCTAAGTTATTTAGTCTATCTATTGCCTTTACATTTTCTGCATCAATGCTAGGCCATTTTATGCCACTGTTAACTGCGTTGTCTATAGCCTCTTTTAATCTATCACCCTCTAGTATCTCTCCGTTCCATACTGTAGGTATAAGTGTTTCTTTACCATCTATTTCTACAATAGCAGTTTTAACAGTGCTTAATGACCCATCCTCGTTTTCTACTGCGTTACCTGTAGCTATGTTTTCATAGTGATGTTTTAGTATTGGGTTCATTGCCATAGTAGATCTTTTTGGCGTTAAACTTGATGGTAATAAACCTCCATCCGCAAACTTGTAACGAACTTCACTAGGTAACTCTGTTTTATCAGATGCTTTTATGGGGTCTGGAGCATCTGCTTTTTTTAGATACGTAACATTTTTTGCATAAACACGATCTCCAATAACAGTAGCTACGTCTGCTCCTTTAACTGCTTGACCTGTTTTCATATCTACAAATAAATGTAGATTCATAGGATTAAAACCAATTTCTACTACCGTATCATCTAGTTCATTTAATATATTACGGTTAGGTTTGTAGTTACCATCTACAGACATAGCTGGAAATTTGTTTTGTGCTTCAGGTACGTCAGGTGCATATTTTTTAGAAGCAATACCTGCTCTACCCTTTTGACTTACATTAAAAATAACATTTTCTACGGTAGCATACGGAACGTAAGACAGAGCCTTACCATTAAAATTATTTTTATGTAAAGTTTGTAATTTATCTACGCCTTTAGGCGCACCATCTATTTTAGAAGATAAATTTAATCTTATACCTACTTTTGTTCCATCTTCTATACGTTTATTAATAAGTTTATTTTTAGTAGAGCTGCCTGCAGTAGCGTCTTTTACAAGAGAATCTAATAAACTTACAGTTTCAGCGTTGTACTCTTTTAAAAACTTACCATCTTCTAAGTCTTTATTTATTCCAATTTCTAATGGTTCAGCAAAATTACTTGAAGCACGTTTAGCAGAAGCCATTTCAGTAGTATCAATTTTATCCATGTGTTCAGGAAAAACCATAATTTGTTTTGATCTGTCACCAAACTCTGCAAATAAAACGGAGTCATAACCTTGTTTTTTTATTTTTTCTATATTATCTTTTAAATATAATCTTTCTTTATTATTTTTAACTACATAAGGTTTTTCTAATCCTGATAAATCAAATCTTGCTATACTTTGTCCTTCACCTATAGGATTTCCATATATATCTTTTCCTTGTTTTAAACTATCAAATGTTGTTAAACTTCCATCGGAAGAAATATCTATATTTGCAGCAGAGGTTTTAGTAGTAAACGCTGATCCTAATAAATTGCGATCTACCTTTGGATCGTTCATTATGTTAAGAGCCTCTTGACCTCGTATAGATTCTTTTGCAGGTGCTAAATCAATAGCTCTTGTATTAGCGTATTCACCAGCTATAACAGGGTCCATTGTAAAGTAAAAGCCTTCTCCCATAAACTGATCCTGCTTACGAGCAAAGTTTATGTCAAAAAAAGGTTTGTCTGCACTGCGTTCTTTTGCGGTTCCGTGATATCCATATACAGATAAATCATCTGGCTGCGAAGGCATTTCAGATTTTACATCTTCGGGTAGCTCATCAAAAACTTTTCTGACAGCAGACTTTTTAGTGTCTGTAACTTTTTTAGCTACTTTAGCTATTTTACCTGCTTTACTTAATAGACCCATTATTTAATATTTCATCCCTGAGTTTTTGTAGCCTACGTAACGTATATATAGAACCTTGTGATCTGTGTACCGCAATCATGTTATCTGACTGTTCTATAGTGCGATGTTGTTGTTCTATAAGTTTTTCTAAGTAGTTACTGAAGTTGTTCCATTGCTGGTGGTTGGATACCAGCCCCTTGAGCTTGCTGAGTATTTCCTTGTCCATTGTTTCCGCTAAATCCCTGTTCTTGTGGTGAAGGTGCTATTCCTGTGCCTATTGTACCACCACCTGCTCCTGTTGGATCTGCTGGGTTAGTTCCTGCTGGAGGTGGCGGCCCACCTTCTTGTGGAGCAGCAGCTTCTGGTGCAGGCTGTTGAAAGGCTTTCATTAATTCCGCTTGTATAGCAGCTTCATTCATATTGTTGGTTACTTTGTCAGGGTCTAATTCCATAGATTTTGCAATCTCACGAATAATATAATCAAACTTAGCAAAAGGCGCAAGAACAGGGTTTGATGCTACTTGCATAAATTGCATCAGTCTCTGGCTTCTTACTTCGTTAGCCATTAAACTTTCTGTACCACGAGCTTTTACTTCTAAGTCACCTTTAATTTCAGGGTCAAAGTCAAACTGCATATTAAATCTAAACAGCCCCTCACCTAAAGGTCTAAGTAAATAATCATCTACATTTTTAATAACGTTTTTAATACCACCACTAGCAGCATTCATTAACATACTGATACCAGAAGCTGTTCTACCTACTCCTGTAACACCTGTTTGTCCGTGAGAAAAACTTGGTAATCCTGTACTTTCATCAGATAGCTGTCTAGCTTTATCAAATAATTGTAAGTTTTCTCCTGCAACATTAGGAAACTTTGTACCAAATATTGCCTGACCAGGTGCGCCACCCTGTCTTCTAAATACTTTTCCTGGGTATACAGATAAGTCTTGGCCTGGTACTAGATTTGTTTCATCTACCTCTATAAGAAGATTACCAGATAATACAGCATTGTCAACAGCCATTCGCATAAAACCGTTCATTAATGTCTGAGTATCATCCATGTTTTCAGCTATACCCACACCAAAGAAACTGTATGGATTAAGTTCATAGGGAGCAGCCATGTAAGGTATACGTGCAGGTTTAAATGGATTAATAACCATTCTAAGTAATTTACCGTTACATATCCATACATTAGTTTGTAATTCGTCTGTATCTTCTAGCTCTTCAGGTATATCTACACCCTGCTCTTTAAGCATTTCTGTGTCGCACATACCCCAGTACTCTAATACTTCAAATCTTTCTGTGCCGTGTTCTGGTGCATAATCAGATAAATCATCTTCCCAACTTTCTTTATCGTAGTTTTCTCCCATAGCTATTGCTTCGTCAATAACTGCTGCTCTAAAATAGGGTCGCTTCTTTAAGCCACGCATTTGTGTACGAGACATCTTGTGTCGTTCAATAACAAATTGCGCTTCTTCCATATTGTTTGCGTCTGGATCAGGATAAAAGTTCCACACAGATACATGAGATACTTGGGGTACAGTTTTTATAGTAGGATCGTATTCACCTTCTTCATTCCAATTAGGATATTCTTTGTCTACCGCAAATGGGCCTTTCATTACGCCTGTACCAAATAAAGCCATTTCAAATGCTGTGCTACGTAAATGTTTAGATGCACTGGATTCTTCCAGTTGATCTTGTATTTTTTTCTGCATTGTTTTGGCGGCAACCATAGCTGGGCTAAAAGTAATTGCTGTAGGTGTTTTTCCTACACCCATTTTTAAATTGTCTATTCCTTTAAGGTCATCTTCTAAAACACCAAGTCCATCTATAAGAGTTTTTTCTGTAGCACCTGCTGGTATATCCTTACCATCTCCAGAAAAACCATATGGACTATCTTCATTTTCTCTGTCTCTAATTTGTTCTGGTTCGTTAGGATCAAAACTAACATCTGATACTACACCATCTGGTAATTCTGTTGGATCTACTGTAAGTGGAAATCTGTTGTTAGCAAATAGCACGTCAATAATTTGTCCGTATGCAGCTAACGTTTTAGTTTTAGTTACTTTAATAAATACACGAGACTTTTCTGCTTCTGTAAACTGTACATCAGAACCGTATAAACCCCTGTAATTGCGGTAGGACTTTAACCAACGTGTTTCGTCTTGCTGTCTATAATCATCTGCACGTCTATATCTATCCATAATAAAAGGAATAATTGCAGACACATCAGCATCTTCAATAACAGACTCTTCTGTATCTTCTAACATAACTACTTCGTCTTCAATAAATACTTCGTTTTCTTCTGCCATCTATTTTCCTTTAATATCCAAACGTTGTATCTGCTATAGCCATTCTATTTGTTTTAGAGCTATTGGGATCATAATCAAATATACTAAACCTTGGTCTTGACATAATACCATATCTTAACGCATCATACAAGTGGTCTTCTGAAGTTGTATCAATATCTTCTGGATTTTTTTTATCTATTGGTAGTGCTGGTAATTGCGCTATCATATTAGTGCAGTTATTAAAAAACACAAGTCTAGGTTCTTCTGTGTATTCATCTATCTGTAAACGCCTGTGTATTTCGTTTTTACCTGCGACACGAGATCCTTTTGATCTATCTGAAGGTCGCCATCTGCAGCCTCGTTGTACCATTTGTTCAGCTAGAGATGGGCCTGTGTCACCACGTTTGTGCCATAGTGAGGAGTCAAGTACTCCGTATCTCATGCCACCATCACCAGCTTCTAATTCTAGTATCATGTCTGCTAAATCAGTAGCTAATACTTTACTTACATATAGCTCTCTATATACAATAAGCTGTTCATTTGGGGATACAGCGAACCATACAACGCCTGACTTACTTCCGTATCCGTAGTCACATGCTCTAAATCTAACCCAGTTGTTAGGTATATCAAAGGGTTCAACGACATGTACATTTCTATCAAATTCTGTAAATGCTGCACCTTCTTTAATATCCCAATCACCGTCTAGTAACTGTCTACGTTGTTGTTCAGGCAAAGATAGAAGCATTGCTTCGTAGTCACCTTGTTCAGCTAAGTAGGGGTTGTCTTTTAGTCTTGCAGGTATAAACTTTCTTTTAAATAAAGCCTTACCTGCTTTTTCGTGACCTGCTGGATACTTTAACTCTTCTCCTGTTTCAATGTCTGTAGCATTAAATGCTGTATTTACTGAAGCAGGATCTATAAACATTTTCTTTACCCAGTGATGTCCTCTACCACCTGGGTTGGTAGTAGCTCTCATGTATACTGGTAAATCGGTTGCAGTGGATCGTAGACGAGAACGCATGTAATTCCATGCAAATGGTGTGGGCCATTGAGTCAATTCGTCAAAACCTATCCAGCTAAACGCTAGACCCTGATAACGCAAAGCATCATCTTCTCTATCAAGATATGACATCCACAATCTTGCGCCAGATGGTGCGACCCACTGCATCTTTCTTTCTGACCATTTTATTCCAGGCCAGATTTTTGGATACATCTCTTGAGACTTAAATATAAGTTCTCTAAGCTCTTCCGTAGTGTGTCGTAACAACAACCCAGAAAATGCAGGATGCCCCATGTATCGTAACGGATCGGCAAGCATAGCGTAGCTTTTACCACCACCAGCAGAACCACCGTAAAGAACTTCTCTTTCGCCTGCTGCAAGAAACGCAGTCTGCGGCCCAGCATTAGGTTTAAATATAACATTATGTTGTTCTTCAAGAGTTTCAATAGGATCTAGTTTATCTATTTCTACTACTTTAGATTGCTCTTGCTTCTTCTTTGCTGCTGTCTTCTTTTGAACCGACTCTTTGGCTTTCAATTTTTTCCGCTTTGGCGATTGCCTCTTTCGCATAGTCTGCCCATCTGCGTAGGCTTGCAGCTTTGTTGTTTCTTCTTTTTTCATTCTCTAGTCTTTTCATTAAACCTACGTGAGATATGTATCTACCTGTGTTACGAGTTAACCATTGAGATACTTCTCTGTACGAATACTGTTTTAAATAACGTTTTGCTATTTCTAATTTATCTAGTTGGTCAGGTATAGGGTTTAATATGCCATTATCTTTTGCGTCTACTTCGTAGCCAAAAGGTATGGTGCGAGAAATCTTAGGTATTGATACCCATTCATTGTCTTCTTTTATATCTGTCGGTTGAGGTAACTTCCATCTACCTAGTGATTTAGTCATCGTCTACCGTATTTTTAGGTGGCATTAACATAACCCCACCTTTAGCTTCTACTTGTACTTTTTCAGTCTTAACAAGTCCAGTACGATCTAGTAACTCTTTAGCTGCTGCCATCTTATCTCGTATGCCTAGTTCAGTAGGATCATATAGTCCACCTACCATAGCCATTGCAGCTTTAGGAGCATTACGAGCCATAAAACTCTGTGTACTTTCTAATATTTCTTCTTTCATAGAATTGACAACTTCAGTAGTACTAGTTGCATCAGAGTATCCAGCTATCTTTTTTGCTGCTACTACATCTCCTCCTGCGTCATCAAATAACACAGATAAAAACTTTTGCTGTCGTTCTGTTAGTTGTCTAGCCATGTAACATTTCCAATGCTTTTTCTTTTGTTTCATCGTTACGTCTAGTCCACCCTTTACCGAAGGTATCAAAGGTAGATAGTTTCTCGTAGAAATTTTGACGTGTATAATGCATTTGTTCTATTATATCTTCTGGGTCTACTTCAGCGACAGCCTGTAAAGTCATCGGGCCTATACCGCCATCCTGCTCTACACCGACTATACGTTGCAACGCTTTAGCTGATCGTGAGACTCCTGAGTTAACAGCCCAGTCAAATACACAAAGATCAACCCCACTAGGAAGTTGATCACACTTTGCTCTATTCCAATAATTCTTTTTATAGATAGGAGCTACATCTTCATGCGTCAAGTCACGCATCTCTTTAGGTGTAGTCTCTCTGCCTACCCATTTGTCATAGACTTTTTTAGTGACACCGTGATTTGTGATGCCACCTGGATCTTTAGGATGATTTACAAAACCGCCTTCGTGTTCAAGTATTATTTCTAAACACGCACTATAGTTATTATTCATTTTTTCTTTTTCTTTTTAATAAATATAGCATCTTCACCTTCGGGAGAAGTACTATCAATACCTTCTTGTATTTTTTGTTCTTGCATAGTTTTTCTAATATTATTTGCTATTTTAGATAGACTACGATAGTCTGTATGGCCTGTTCTTTTTTTGTTATCGCCCATTATTTTTTTCCTCCAAAGAACTTAGTTGCAGATCTTATGCCAAATGATGCAGCTATGACTACTCCAAGAGAATAACTGTACCATTGTGGTGCTTCTCCTAGCGCAGCAAATCCTGCTGCTGCAATCTCTCTGCCCCAATCCCCACAGAAACTTAAAATAAATGGGCCACTTAACAGCAGTGTCAACCATTCATCTTTCCACGAGTTCTGTGTAGCTTTCATAGCTTCCAGATCCCAGTCTATTTCACCTGTAGCAATCTTTAAATCTTTAGTCGCTTTAGCCTTTTGTACAGCAGTCTTGCCTTCAATCCATGAACCAGCAAGTCCAGCTATAGGGCCAAGTACATTACCTAACCCAAACATTATTTACCACACTGACATTTGTCACAGCAGTTACAAGGCATAGCGAGTATTGCACGTAGAATACGGTTTAGGTAGGGCATCATTCTGCCCCACCTTTTTCTTTTAATACAATACCAAAGATACCGCCTATAATACCTGCCCATGTTAGTATAGGCA